>Ga0105107_10000133_pt1 | contig 41246 bp, 37 predicted proteins | sample PPLLaktember2015_6_FD_79335 | JGI IMG/M metagenome (GOLD analysis project Ga0105107, IMG submission 79335) | Freshwater sediment microbial communities from Prairie Pothole Lake near Jamestown, North Dakota, USA - PPLs Lake P8 Core (1) Depth... | ecosystem: Environmental > Aquatic > Freshwater >...
CCGGTGGACAGTTACGCAGTCGCGTCCTTCTGCTCGTCTGCGCCGCTGGCCTTGCGCTGCTGCTGGAAGCGCTTCCACTCGTCGGACTCGAGATAGCCCGGCACGGGAGCAACGGCCAGCCGCTTGCTTTGCCAGTCTTTGTACTCCTCGGACTCGGGATAGCCGGGCACCGGAGCAACGGCCAGCAAGGTGTCGCTGTCGAGCCAGGGGGTGTCGGTGCGCAGCTCTTCGGCGGAAGTGACGGTGCCGACAGCCGGACCCGCGTAGCGGTCGACGCTCACCTGTTCCGCCGGGATGGCGCCCGACGTGACCATTGCGAAGACCAGAGCGGGGATGGACGTGGTGATGATCATTGGAGTCTCCTTGAGCCAAGTGGATGTGAAGGGTTGAAACCAACGGAGCGCGGTCGGCATCTGCTTGCGCGATACCTTGCGCCGCTCGCGGGCAACCCCTTTTAGCTCACGCCGTGCCAGCTGGAAGCAGGCTGGTTTTTCTAGGCAGATCAAATTGTTATGAGCTCTGCACGCAGGCGCAGGCGACACGAGACCTCGTGATTCACGAGATCTCGTGATGACAATCCGCAAGTCTCCCGAGGAACCGATGCGCGGGAGGACGTATCTCGCGTCCTGTAGACTTGCCCACTTACTGGCCAGCACGAAGTGATCGACATGCTCAACCCCACGCCCACGACGGTTTATCTCAAGGACTACGCACCACCCGCGTTTCTCATCTCCCACATCGACCTGCACGTCGACCTGCAGGACGATTTCGCGCGCGTGCGAGCACGCCTCGCCGTGCAGCGCAGCCCGAAAGCGCCAGAGCACGCTGGCCCGCTCGTGCTGGACGGCAACGAGCTGGAGCTGGAGTCTGTGGTGCTCGAAGGCCGGACACTCGCCCCGAAAGAGTACGAGCTGGACCCCGAGCACCTGTCCATCCCGAGAGTGCCGGACCGCTTCACGCTCGAGACCCAGGTGCGGATCCGGCCACGCAACAATACGAAGCTGATGGGGTTGTACGCGTCCAAGGACGGCTATTTCACACAATGCGAGGCCGAGGGCTTCCGCCGCATCACCTTCTTCATCGACCGGCCCGACGTGATGGCGCGCTACACCACCACGATCCACGCCGACAAGGCTCGCTTCCCCTTCCTGTTGTCCAACGGCAACCCGGTTGCGCATGGCGACGAGCCCTCCGCCGTCACCCGGCATTGGGTGAAGTGGGAAGACCCGTTTCCCAAACCGAGCTATCTGTTCGCCATGGTGGCGGCCCAGCTCGACAAGCTCGAGGACACCTTCGTCACCATGTCGGGCAAGACCGTGCGGCTGTCGATCCTTGTCGAGCCCGGCAAGCTGGACCAGAGCGGCTTCGCCATGCAGGCGCTGAAGAAATCGATGAAGTGGGACGAGGAAGTGTTCGGCCTTGAGCTCGATCTCGACCACTACATGATCGTGGCGGTCGCTGACTTCAACATGGGCGCGATGGAGAACAAGGGCCTCAACATCTTCAACACCAAGTACGTGCTCGCCCGGCCCGACATCGCCACCGACACGGACTTCATGCTCATCGACCGGGTGGTGGCACACGAGTACTTTCACAACTGGACCGGCAACCGTGTGACCTGCAGGGATTGGTTCCAGCTGTCGTTGAAGGAAGGGCTGACGGTGTTCCGCGACCAGGAGTTCGGTGCGGACATGTACTCGCGTCCCGTGCAACGCATACAGGAGGTGCGGGCGTTGCGCGCCGCGCAGTTCCCCGAGGACGGCGGCCCGATGGCGCACCCGGTACGGCCGCAGTCCTACATGGAGATCAGCAACTTCTACACGCCCACGGTGTACGAGAAGGGCGCAGAGGTGGTACGCATGATCCACACGCTGGTCGGCGCACGCAGCTTCCGCAAGGGCATGGACCTGTACTTCCAGCGCCACGACGGTCAGGCGGTCACGACCGACGATTTCGTTCAGGCGATGCAGGACGCGAGCGGCGTGGACCTGACGCACTTCAAGCGCTGGTACGATCAGGCCGGGACTCCGGTGGTCCAGGCTTCCGGCAGTTACGACGCGGCCGCCAGGACCTACACGCTGACCCTCGCACAGTCCTGCCCACCGACACCGGGGCAGCCGGAGAAGCTGCCGCTGCACATTCCTTTCGCGCTCGGGCTGGTGGATTCACAGGGCAAGGACGTCGCCCCGCGGCTGCAGGGCGAGCCTGCCCCGACGGGGGCTACGCGTGTGCTGTCCCTCACCCAGGCAGAGCAGAGCTTCACTTTCGTCGATGTGCCCAGTGAGCCGGTACCCTCGCTGCTGCGCGGGTTCTCGGCGCCGGTGATCGTCAAGTACGACTACGACGACGCAGCGCTGGCCCACCTGCTCGCCCACGACAGCGATGCGTTCAACCGCTGGGAAGCGGGCCAACGGCTGGCGGTCAGCATCCTGCTGCGCGCCGTCCCAGCAAGGCAGGGCGGCAGGCAACCGGAGTTCCCCGACGAATTCGTCCACGCATTCGCACGCGTGCTCGACGATGGTGTGCGCGACCCCGCGTTCACCGCGGAAGCGCTGGCTTTGCCCTCCGAGAGCTACCTCGCCGAGCAAATGGACGTGGTGGATCCGGATGCCATCCACGCCGTGCGCGTGGCGCTGCGCCGGCACCTCGGGGAAGCGCTCAAGGGAGAGCTGCTCGCCGCGTATCAGGCCTTCACGGTGGCCGGGCCGTACAGCCCCGACGCGCGCTCTGCCGGCCAGCGGGCGCTGAAGAACCTGTGCCTGTCCTACCTGATGGAGTCGACGGAGCCGCCGGGCCTGGAGCTGTGCTTGCGGCAGCTCGACACGGCCAACAACATGACCGACGCGATGGCGGCACTGACAGCGCTTGCCAACAGCGACTGCGCGGATCGCGCACCGGCGCTGGAAAAGTTCTATGGGCGATGGAAAAACGAGCCGCTGGTGGTGGACAAGTGGCTCGCGGTCCAGGCCAGCTCACGCCTGCCCGGCACTCTGGACGAGGTCAAGCGCCTGACCACACATACCGCCTTCGACATCCGCAACCCGAACAAGGTCTATTCGCTGATTCGCAGCTTCGGCGGCAACCAGGTGCGCTTCCATGCCGCGGACGGCGCGGGCTATGCGTTCCTCGCCGATCAGATCCTGGCGCTGGACGCGCTCAACCCGCAGATCGCCGCGCGCATCGCCCGCACCTTCGACCGCTGGCGCAAGTTCGATGCGCAGCGGCAGCAGCACGCGCGCTCGCAGCTCGAGCGTATCCGCGACAAGACCGGGCTGTCCAAGGACACGCTCGAGGTTGTCACCAAGGCGCTGGCTTGAGTGCGCGCAACCCAAGACCACCGCACGAACCACAGAGGACGCAGGGGGTACAGAGGAAAGGCGAACCCCATTGACCACGAAGGACACGAAGGAACACGAAGGGGATCTCGGTTCCCCTAGCGTCTTGGCGGCCAATGCTGGTTGTCCTTGCGCCTTGGCGGCTCAAGTCGTACGGCGGGTTTCTCGGAGCTGGTCGTGCGGCGCGGGGCGTGACTCGTGCAGGGTCACGCCTCGCTCGTCATCTCAACGCTTGCTCAGCTCCGGCAGCACTACCAGCTCGGCGAACTCCGCCATGGCCCGGCCTTCGCGCGAAGCATCCTTTCCCGACTCGATCTCCGCCTGACGGAACGCGCGCACGGCGGCAAGCAGCAGGGTGCAGCGGACGTCCGAGTTGGTCAGCCGTCGCGGTGTGGTCACTTCACGCTTCCAGAACATGATCCGCTCCTTTTGAGAGGCCTGGGCCTGGGCGCCGGATCCTGGTCGGATTCGCGCCATACACCTGTGTCGCTACGATGCGAGTGTCGTGCCCATTGCACGGAACCCGCCGCGCCCGCCGCCGGACGGTCGAAGTCAGAGGACAAAAGCCGCATGCCCGACGCGAGCGGTTTGCTGCCGGGCACGAACGGTTGATCGATGACCCTCCTGTCCGAGAAGGGCTGCCTGCGCAGCGGCGAGGTGGCGGGAGCCCCGAGGGGCGCCTGGCAGTGGGCCTGCCTCGGACTTGATCCAGGGGCTGGGTGGTGTTCGCGCTCAGACCCATTCCGACCCCAGCCCTCATCTTTGAGGGGGAGGAAGTCTTAAGCTGGCCCTCGGGGGTAGTTGCAGCCGCTGACGTTGCAGCGGATCTCGCCGCAACACCACCAGTCGCGACCAAAACCTTTCCCGCCACCGGCCAAGGGGCGGCAGAAGCGCGGCGGCGTCAGCCGGCGGCCGGACGCAGCGCTGCGAGCAGGAGCTGGAAGCGCCGCTCGGTTCCGTCGTGCCGCCGCTGCGCGGCGTTGCCCTGGCCCTCGGGCGCTACAGCGCGCAGGGCAGGAACCCGTGTTGCGGTCGGCGACCGTCGCCTGGTGCGAGTCAGGATCTTCATGACTCGTTAGATGCGAGCGGCGTGCCGAAATTCCAGGGCGCGCTCGTCGGCCGATGAGCGGTAGGCGCCATCGGCTAAGCGCCTGACAGACAACCCTTCGCCCCGCACGCACTGCCGACGGGTATGGCCGCAGAGGTGTCGAAGTGCCGACAACCGTGCCGAAGTTCCAGCACGCGCTGGGCTAGCAGCGTGATGCAAAACGCAGCGCTGCACTCCGATCAAGCCGCTGAACCAATGTCCGCTTCCGCTCAATCAAGGAGTTGTCGCGCGTGTGCGCCACCGGGAAGCGCAGAGGCGCTCGCGAAGCCACTATTGCATAGGCTGCTAGCCCCCGGCCTTCTCCCGGACGCGCTTGTCGAACCTTGCGCGATCGATCAGGGCACGCTCGTGGACACCCTCACCGATCTTCTCCGTCTCGTCTTCGGCCCACACGTTAAAGGTCAGCACCCTACCCTCCACCCGGACCAGCTCGGCAAAGGCCCGCACCCGCATGCCGGGCGGCGTGGGCGCCAGGTGACGCACGTCCAACCGCGTCCCGACGCTGGTTTGCCCCTCGCGCAACACCGGCCGGAGCGCATCGACCGCCGCGTTCTCCAGGAGCGCGATCAGCATCGGCGTGGAGAACACGGGCACGAGCCCGCTGCCCACAGCAGAGGCGAGGTGCTGTTCGCCCACGATCAGTTCCGCGCGGCCCCTCAGGCCCGCCTGGAGCATTCCGCTGCTCATCGATCCCTCCCGTTCTCCGTTCCACCGCTCAACCACCTCGGCAGGCCATCCTACAGCCCGACTGCAGTGTACCTGCACGCGGCGTGGGTTATCCTTCCGCTCACTTCGACGTCGCTTCCGGAGCGCGACATGGGCAACGCCGTCACCATCTATCACAACCCTCGCTGCGGGAAGAGCCGCAGCGCACTGGCTCTGCTCCAGGAGAAGGGCATCGAGCCGACGGTTGTCGAATACCTGAAAACGCCGCCCAGCCGGGGCGAGCTGCGCTCCTTGGTCGCCAAGCTGGGCATTGCGCCCGAGCAGCTCGTGCGCAAGGGAGAGGACGTGTACAATGAGAGGTTCAAGGGCCGCACCCTTACTGACGAGCAGTGGCTGGACGCGCTTGCCGCCAATCCGATCCTGATCGAGCGACCCATCGTTGTAAGAGGCGATCGCGCCGTGATCGGACGGCCACCCGAGCGGGTGCTGGAAGTCGTTTGAACCGGGCGCCCCGGCTCGCTACCGGGGGCTCTGGGCGATGCAAGGTTTCACTTGCGCAAGGCCTCCGGTGAGGTGCCCCGGAAGGAACGGGGGCTACGCCACCGTAGCGGGCGCCTGCCCCTCGAACCCGCGGGCCTTCAGGTAATGGGCCAGCATGGCATCCATGGTCGCCGCGTGGCCGCGGAACCACTCCGCCATCTCGGCGGCCAGCACACGCCCGACCTGGAATTTGCCCTGCTCCAGATGCCCGCGCACCTCGCGCATCACCTCCAGCACCCCCTCGTGCTCCGCCTCGTGGCAGTGGATCGGGGGAAATGTAGTCGAGCGCATCCACTGCGCTTCCTGCTCGAAGTGCGCGACGGTGTGCGCATAGAACGCATCGAATCGCGCCAGCATCTCCTCGTCGGCCGCGGCGCCCAGGAGGTTGAGACACTCGACGAACTCGCGATGTATCGCGTCCATGCTGTCCACGCCCAGGGTCAGGGCGTCAGTCCATTCCATCAAACTCATTGCTCGCTCTTGTGCCAGTTCAGGAGACGCCGGCAGGCTAAGCCGTGCCACGGCACGCCGCCTTGATCCAGATTAAACCCGGGGCCGGATCCGGGTTTGGACCGATTGAGGCCTGCTCCCACCACCCCGCCTGCCGCGCAGGCCCCTCCGCGGGCAGGCTCCCACCACCCCACCTGCTGCGCAGCACCTGGTCTCTCCCCTCCTTCCGAAGGAGGGCAAGGGCTCTCTATCCCCGCCTTCAGCGCGCGCTCGGCGCCGCAGGCGAGGGAACTCGGGGTGCGGGCGGTCCTCACATATGCTGGAGGCTGCGCCCGGTGCTGACGCAGATCAACCCCGGCCAGGCCTTTGGCGTTAATATGCGCGCCTGCTTTCGCCGCCTTGGGGCGGTCTGCGAGGAGTGTGACATGACCGACGTACTCACGCCTGCCCAGCTCAAGCCCAGCGCACCCCAGCTGCCCATGTCCTGGTATTTCGACCGGGAGATCTTCGAGCGCGAGATGGCGACGGTGTTCGCTCACGGCCCGCACTACGCCGGCCACGAGCTGATGGTGCCCAACGTCGGGGACTACATCACGCTGGAGGCGTACAAGCACGGCAGGATGCTGCTGCGCAGCCCCGAGGGCGTGAAGCTCCTCACCAACGTCTGCCGCCACCGCCAGTCGCTGCTGCTCGAAGGCCGCGGGAACGTGCACAACATCGTCTGCCCCGTCCACAAATGGACCTACGACCTGGACGGGCGGCTGATGGGCGCACCGGACTTCGACGAGAACCCCGGCATGGGGCTGATCTCCACGCCTCTGCAGAACTGGCACGGGCTGCTGTTCGCCGGCAAGCGCGACGTGGCCAAGGATCTGGCCGACTTCCCGCTCGCCCACGAGTACGACTTCAGCGGCTACGTGTTCGAGCGCATTCAGGCGGAGCTGTGCCCCTACAACTGGAAGAACTTCCTCGAGATCTATCTCGAGATGTACCACGTGGTGCCGTTCCACCCCGGACTGCAGTACTTCGTCGATCCGGGCAACTACCAGTGGGGCTTCGGCGAGCGCTGGTCCTACCAGATCCTCGGCATCAAGGATGAGCTCAAGACCCAGGTCTCGCCGCATTACACGCGCTACCGCAACGCGCTGCTGCAGTATGGCGCCGGCAAGCTGCCCAAATACGGCACGCTGTGGTGCATCCTCTACCCCAACGTCATGCTGGAGTGGTATCCCTATTCGCTGGTGATCAGCACGCTGGTGCCAGTCTCGCCCGACCAGACCCTGAACGTGGTGGAGTTCTACTACCCGGAGGAGGTCGCCCTGTTCGAGCGCGAGCTGGTCGAGGCCCACCAGGCCGCGTACGCAGAGTCGGCGGCCGAGGACAGCGCCATCTGCACTTGGCTGCAGAAGGGCCGCCAGACCCTTTACTATAATGGCGACGAGGACCGGGGCCCCTATCACTCGCCGCATGAGGACGGCATGGTTCACATGCACGAGTTCCTGCGCCGGGAGCTGGGGTTCTGACCGGCCTCCTGCCACACATCCGGGAGGAGACGACAATGGCGGGCAGCAGCGCATCGGCCAGCAGTCCACCGCGAGGGCTCGGCACCCGCCTCGCCCAGATCGGCTTCGCCCTTGCACTCCTCGCAGTCCTCGCGGCGGCGTGCTCGGGGTTCGGCTACCAGCTGGACCTGTGGCACTTTCGCACCGGATTCCTGATCCTGCGCTGGGCGTTCTTCGGGGCGTTGGCCGCGGCAGCGCTCTCGCTGCTCGGACTGATGGTGGCCAGGTTCGGCAGGGGCGCGTTGATCCCGGGGGTCGCGGGTCTGGTAATCGCGCTGGCCTTCGCCTACGTGCCGTGGCAGTGGAAGCAGACGGTGGACAGCCTGCCGTACATCCACGACATCACCACGGACACGGACAACCCGCCGGAGTTCGTCGCCGCGGCCCGGCTGCGCAAGGACGACGACCACCCGATCACCTACGACGGACCAGAAGTGGCCGCACAGCAGAAGGAAGCCTATCCCGACCTTGCGCCGCTGGTCGTCCAGGCGCCGCAGGACCGGGTGTTCGAGGCCGCCAAGGCAACGCTGCTCGCCATGGGCCTGACGCTCAGCGACGCCGACCCGGCGGCCGGCCGGATCGAAGCCACGCAGAAGAGCTTCTGGTACGGCTTCACCGACGACGTCGTCGTGCGCATCGCCCAGACCCCGGAAGGCACGCGAGTGGACGTGCGCTCGAAGTCGCGCGTGGGGCGCAGCGATCTCGGGCAGAGCGCCAAGCGCATCCGCATCTTCCTCGCCAAGCTGCGCTCTGCGGTCGGCTGACCGGCATTCCGAGCGCGGTCGGCAGACGCCAAAGCGGTCGCGGTAGTGCCCGGCCGCGCGGTTCGACTACACTCGCACGCTTTGCGCGAGGGATGCGCGCCCTTGGCCCTGCCCTCCAGGCATCCAACAACAAAAAGGAACCCAGAGTGACGAAGCTGCGCCGGGAATGGGTGATGGGGCTCATTCTCCCCGCGCTCGCCACCGCACCGGCGTTTCCCCAGAGCAGTGAGCAGGCGCCTGCTGGGGCGGCAGAATCCTTCAAGCGCCTGGTCGACCCCACCGACTTCAAGAGCCGCGTCGAGCTGCGCAACGAGTACCAGTCGCCGCAGGACGGGGGCAGCCGCAATCTCCTGGTGCCGCGGTTCGAGTACGCTTTCAGCAGTACGCTGGCAGCGCGCGTGGACGTGCCCTACGTCAGCGTCGATCCGGACCGGCCCGGAACCAGCCAGGAATCGGGGCTCGGCGACGTCACCGCCCGCGCTCAGTGGCGAGCGCTGCGCACGCCCGACTTCGCGCTCGTGGTGGCCGCAGAGTTCAGCCTCGACACTGCGCAGGAACCGCAGCTGGGGGTTGGCCGGTACATATTCCAGCCGCTGGCCTACGCCGCGGTGGACCTGCCCAGATACCACTCGGTGTTGTTCCCCTACATCCAGCAGTTCTGGACCTTCGGCGGCACCACCGACGTCGATATCAACACCACGCTCCTGCGCACCGGATTGCTCACGCGCTGGCCCCAGCGCACCTATACGTTCGTCGAACCGAGCCTGTATGTCGACTGGGAACGCGACGGGCGGACCGGGTTTACGCTGGAAGCCGAGCTGGGCCGATTCGTCACAAAGGGTCTGGGCTTGTACCTGCGTCCCGGTGTCGGTCTTTGGGGCGACAATCTCCCGCCCGTCTACAACTGGAATTTCGAGGTGGGATTCCGCTATATCTTCAACTGAGCGGGCCGCACCTTCGTGCGCAGGCTGGGAATGCCCGAACCACGGAGGACACGGGGGACACGGAGGAAATCCTGAACCTCCGCTTTGTGTTTGGCAGCGAGTCAGCAGGGTCCACGTGATGATGCAGGCCACAGCATCGAGGAGGTGACATACCCTATGCTCCCACGCGAGAGAATCTTGCCGTCCTCCGTGTCCCCCGTGTCCTCCGTGGTTCAGCTGGTTTGCTTCAGCAGCACATCCTCGACGGCTCGGCGCGGGCTCGGCAAAGCCTCTCGCATCGGATAGCCGATTCGGAACGGCATCAATGCTTCCCATGCGGGGTCGCCGACAAGATCGCGCAGCGCCGCGCCGTACACGGGTTCAGCGCCCAAGCTTGCCTCGCGGTCGGCCCGTTCGGGCATCTGGTTGAGCGGCTGGACGGCCAGCGCGTGGCCCGCGGCCCACAGGTGCATGCGCTGCCACAGGCGTCCACCCTGCAGCCGCTGGGCGTTCTCATGGGCGCGCCGCGCCACCAGCAGACCATAACCCATGGCGGTGCTCACGTGCGTCTCCCGAGTGGCCTTCAGCCACGCAGCATCGCTTTCCTCATGCGAGAGCTCCGGCAGCATCTTGGCTGCACCGCGGATGAGCGGCGGCACGCCCGCGGCATCCAGCGTGATGCCGTCACGGTGGCGTTGCACCTTGTCCCAGGACATGCGCAGCCAGCGCGCACTGTCCGCCGACTGTTGGCTGTCGGCGATGATCGCCTGGGTAGCCGCGACGATGAGCTCTCCGATCCTGCCGCGCTCCTGCTCGGAGGTGAACCAGAGCACCGCGACATCCGGCAGATCGAGCCCCAGCGCTGCCATCGCCTTGAGCACTTCCTGTCCAACCGGGCGCGCAGCGTCGTAGGCGCCGCGGTTGGTGTGCCGGTGCGGGATTGCCGCGAACAGCGGCGAAGCATCGGGATTGCCGCCATCGAGCTCGAGGGTGGCCACATGCGGTGCTTCGGGGCCGGCCGGAAGAAGCGTGAGCGCGGTTCGGTAGCCTGCGGCGCGCGCGGCGAGCACCAGGTTCTCCAGCGCGCAGCCAAGGCCCATATACATCTCGCGCAGGAAGGGGTCGATCGTGCCGAGGTTGCGCGCCGGATCTGCGAACAGGTCGATGCGTGAATCGGATATGCGGAACAACCAAGGCTGCGTATTGTGCGGGCTGGCCGCGAGCACCGCAGCACGCACCAGCCCCGCGGCCCCCTCCTCCGTCAGCGGCGGCCACTGCCGCCAGGCGGCGTAGGCAGGGCCGGTGCCGCTGCTGAAAACGCCGCGCCGTGCGGCGTGCCAGCCGAGGCCTGCGGCGCCGACGCCGAGCACGGCCGCGCCGGCGATCAAGATATTCCTGCGGTTCACGGTGTACCCTCCATCGGCTGGGCGGTCGTCAGTGCTTCCAGGATTCCAGTGCTACACCCCAGACCCCACGCGGTATTGCCCAGGCTTTGGTGCTCAAAGCCGCACAGGGTTCCAGTATCCGGTGAGCTCCAGGTAACCGCGCCCGACGCGCTGGCCGTCGCGCAGCACCCGTACCGCGCCCTCCCAATAGATTGTGCCCGTGCTCGCGCGGGAGTCGAGCTCCTGATCGTCCATCAACGGCTCGAGCTCGAGTTCGAAGTTCCCGGCACGCACACGCATGGCCACAGGGTACTCCGCTGCGGTCCGCGGCGAGCGCCAGCGCCGCAGCGGCGTGAATGACACCTCCGCAGGTGCGAACGTGCGTACGCGTCCGTTCGCATCACGCAGAGTCCCGGCCACCCACAGGACGCCCCCACGCTTGTCGCGCATGCGAAACGCCATGAGCGCACTGCCATCGTCGAGGTTGGCGCCGATCCAGTCCCACCCGGCCGTCTCCTCGGCCATGATTTCGCTCGACCATTCGTGATCGAGCCACGCTGTGCCGGTTATGGGCAGCGCGTCACTGCCGGCGCGAATGGTTCCGGAGACCGCGAGCTGCGGCCGGCTGTAGTAATAGCTGGCCTGGCTCGGCCGCGGGCCCTTGCGGCTGAACCCGCCAGGGCCTTGCAGCAGGAGCGGTTGCCGCGCGTCGAAAGCGAGCTCGAAATCGAACTCGCGCGAACCAATTCGCGCAAGATAGCGGCTGCCTTCCAGGCGCAGGGACCAGCCGTCGATGCGTACGTCAGTGTTGGCTTCGCCGGCATAGGCCAGCCCGAATCCCTCGCGAGCCGCCCGCTGGTCGTGCAGAAGGCGGCCGCGGCGTGGATCGGCCAGTGCGGCGTGCGCGAACAGCAGCTGCCGGGGCGCAAACGCGCTGGGGTTGTCCTCCTGGAGCAGCGGGCGGTTACGAAAGAAGGTGACCTGCACGCCGAGGTCGTTGCCCTGTTTGTCCCGGACCCAGCCGGTGATGTACCACCATTCGGTGCGATAGGCCGGATGCGCGCCGTGGTCGCGGGGAAACGACAACGTCACACCCGGTCGCACCACCGGGTATTCCGCGGTCGGTTCGGCAGCTGAAGCAAGCGCCAGCGCACCGCATGCGAGCACGAGCAACAGGATCTGCCCGATGGCGGTGCGCGGCATCGAAGCGTGACGGAACGAGCGAGATGGCATTGCGGGGCAGGCTCTGACCCGTTACGGGGGCGGGATCAGCCTAATCTACAAGCATAGGACGACGGCGTGAAGCTTCCTCGCGGCCGGGCGTCGCTGGTCATGGGAGGAGGAGTATCATGCCACCCCTCGATGCTCGGGGCGTTTCCGTCTCGCATGTGCGCATGAAGCAGGCGGCGTAACGCCCGGCATGTCGCCCCGTTGCCCGTTCGGAGGTGGGCTCGAGGCGAAACGCGAACCTTTCCTTGAGCCATTCTGGAGGGGCGTGATATCGTCTAGAGACACTGTCGCTAAATCTGACCATTCGAAGCACGACCGAACCGACGACATGAACAGGACAAGCCCTATCAGCAGGTTCGTTGCCGTGGCGACCCATGTTTCCATCGTGCTGCTTTGCCTTTCGTCATTCCATGCACGCACAGCTCTCGCGGCCGGGGCGGTGGAGATGCAGGTGGAGCGCATCGTTACCATCTCGATCGACGAATACAACCAGGCGATGGAAGCGGGCGATCCGGGCGGGTGGCTCAAGTACTTCACCGACAACGTGCGACGCCACGGCCCCCAGTCGGAGCAGCATGGAAAGCAGGAGTTTTCCGACTACTATCGCTGGGAGTTCGAGAATTTCCGGGCGCGGTGGATCACGAAGAAGATGGTGGTGAGCGGTCGTTCCGCGGCAGTGGTATTCGAGTGGGAGGCCGTCCACAGACCTTCCGGCATACCTCTGAAGGTGGACATGGCTGCCGTGTTGGAGCTGGCCTCGAGCGGCAAGTTCGAATCGGTGAGCTTCTATTTCGATACGGCGAAGCTGGGACAGTACTTCGCGGTGGGCAGCGCGCCAGCCAAGTGATGATGAACCGCTCGCGCATCGGCCTTGCGATTCTGCTCGCGTTCGCTTCCGCGCCGTGGTTCGGCGGCATCGCACGCTTGTCCGCTGCCGAAGAGGCCGCGTGCCCCGAGGGAGACGAGTGGGTGCAGTGCAAGGCGACGGCCGGCGATCGGATGGCGATCTACGTGCTGGGAAGGGATGCCTACGACAGCGCCCGCGAGTCCGGAGACTTCTCTGAAGCGCTGCGCCTGTCGCGCCAGCTGGCAGTCACGGGCGACAAGAACGGAGAGCGCCTGCTGAAGATGGTCCATATGCAGCTAGGCTGGGGCGCACACAAGGATTACGTGCAGGCGTACGTGTGGTTGAGCGAAGCCATCGCAGGCGGCAGCGACTACCTCGTCACGTGGCGCAAGATGCTGACGGAGAAGATGACGCCGGAGCAGCTCGCCAAGGCGAAGGAGCTGACCAGCAACTAGCCGTCCGCAGGTCCCGCGATCCGGGGTCGAACCGCGGGTGGACGGTGTCAGCGGCTATTCCTTCAGCCGCAAGTCTTGCTTGATGAAGGTGGCAAGCGTCTGGATTTTGGACTCGTCCAGGATCCCTTTGAACGCGGGCATGCCTTTCGACATCCGGCCGTTGGTGATGACATCGATCACCTCCTCGCGCGTGAGCTTGGTTACGCGCAGGTCCGCACCATAGCCGCCTTCGCTGGGCCCGCCTCTGCCGTCATACTTGTGGCAGAGCACACAGTTCTGGAACAGCTCCCGTCCGCCTGCTCGGGGAACCACGATTACCGGCCGGTCATCGTCCTGCGCCTGCACCACCGGCACAGACCCGGGCAGGACATTCCACCCCGCGAGCGCCACGAGCGCGAGCAGTGCCGGAACACCGATCCACCCCTTCCTCATTTCGATCTTCGCCATCCCGACTATTCGATTGATTACGTATCGCACGAGTCGTCTGCACCGCGAACCCGGGCGACCGGCCGCCGAACGCAGCCGCGCCAACGGCCGCAAGTGTTCACCGCAGGACCGCGCAGCGATCCTGCGGCACCGATAAAGCCGCGCAGACCGGCACGCACGCCAGCGCGCCGGTCAGTGTTTGCTGTCGGCCCGGTTACGGAAGCTCGAACACGTACAACACGTTGCTGGGCACCTGAGCCTTCAGCTCCGGTGTGGCGCTGACGAACCACTGCGGCCAGGCACCGCCCAGCCCCACCTCGATGGCGACGTACTGCTTCCCGTTGGCCATATACGTCATCGGCGGAGCGTTGATCGCCGACCCCGTCTCGAAGCGCCACAGCTCCTGGAGCGTCTCGGCATCGAGTGCTACGACCTGGCCCTCAGCGTAGCCGGCGAACACCAGACCACCCGCCGTGGAGAGCAGGCCACCCAGTTGCGGGTGTTGGGTCCAGTGCTTCTTGACGACCTTACCGGTGCGCACGTCGATGGCGGTGATGCTGCCGCTGATACGGCCGCAATTGGGATCGTCGAACGTCGAGAACGGCGCACCGCCCAGGAACAACTGACGCGGCTTGTGCTCGCCCGGAACCGCCACCTCGGCATACGCCTTGTTGCAGCCTTCGATGGTCGGGATGTAGTAGAGGTTGGTGTGCGGGCTGTACGTCGTCGGAGGCCAGTTCTTGCCACCCATGTGACCCGGGCGCAGCGTCCCCTCGATCTCACCACGCCCCTTGGTCGCCTTGCCCCGTGCCGCTGCCGTGCCTTTGGCATACGTTTGAATGTCCGATTTGGGGTCGTATGCGAGCGGCTTGCACTTGGCGTCCAGGCCCGGCGTCCAGTTCAGCTCGGCGACGAACTGGGTCCCCCACAGGCACTCGCCGGTCTTGCGGTCCAGCGCATAGGCGAATCCATTGCGGTTGGCATGCAGTGTCGCCCGCACGAACTTGCCGTTGATGTTGGTATCGACGAAGGTGTTTTCCGCAATGGAATCGTAGTCGTAGGGGTCGTTCGGGGTGTGCTGGAAGCCCCAGCGGATCTTGCCGGTGTCGGCATCGAGCGCGAGCGTGCTATCGGTCCACAGGTTGTCACCCGGACGATAGGCGTTGTCCCAGTCCGGCCCCGGGTTGGCGGTGCCCCAGATGATGAGGTTCAACTCCGGGTCGTAGGACCCCGTCACCCATGTGCTGCCACCGCCGGTCTTCCATGCGCCGTAGTTGTCCTTCCAGGTCTCGTGGCCAGGCTCGCCCGGTCCCGGGATCGTGTAGGTGCGCCAGCGCCGCTTTCCGGTCTTGAGGTCCATGGCCTCGATCCAGCCGCGCACGCCGAATTCGGCGCCCGCCATCCCGGTGACCACCATGTCCTTCACGATCAGCGGTGCGCCGGTGAAGACCTCGCCTCTGCCCGGATCGGCCACCTGCACTTCCCAGACCTTGGTGCCGTCGGTCTTGTTCAGGGCCAGCACGCGCCCGTCGATCACGATGGAGATCACCATGTCGCCGGCGAGCACCGCACCGCGGTTGTTGATCCCGCAGCAGGCCACGGTGGTGGCGTAGTCGCGATCGGGCGCCGGGTCGTATTGCCAGACCATCCGCGGCACACCGCCGCGGGTGTCGAGCTTGGTGACCACGCCCCAGCCGGTCGTCAGGTACAGATAGCCGTCCTCGGCAACCGGCGTGCCCTCCAGACCGGCGAAGGGAAACACGATCACTTCCTTGCCACCGCCCTGCGTGCCTCCCATCGCCCAAGTGAAGGCGACCTTCAGGACTCTGACGTTGTCCCGGTTGATCTGGTCCAGACCGGAGAACCGGTGCGCTTCGAGGTTGGCGTGGTGGTTCAGCCAGTTCTGCGGCTCGCGCTCGCTGTTGATCAGCCGCTCGTGGGTCACCTCGGCCGCGCCAGCCGCAGCCGATAAGCCTATCGCTGCCAGGATGGCGGCGAGTCCTGCAATGGAATAATGCTCAGTCTTCTTCATAGTTGCTCCTCCCTGCGACCGTTGGAACGTTCATGGGATGAATGCTCGCGAGACGCAACTGACGCGCACTCGTGAAACATCCACCGCAGGTGATTCTACACCGTTGACTTTTGACACGAGCGGTCTGCGCAGGGCCTGGGCCGGGGTGAGTCCGCTCCACTGTGCTAGAGTCTGAGCGCACCCGACAGGCGACGCGCGAGGCGCCGGAAGGTTGTGGGAGAAGCGGAGAATGAGCGAACGACGCATCGGCATCATCATGCATGGCGTGACCGGCCGCATGGGAACGAACCAGCACCTGGTCCGCTCGATCCTCGAGATCCGCAAGCAGGGCGGCGTCGCGCTCGCGGACGGCACGCGGCTGATGCCCGATCCGATCCTGGTCGGGCGCAACGCGGACAAGCTCGAGCACTTGGCGCGCATCCACGGGCTCGCGCGCTGGACCACGGACCTGGACGGCGCGCTGGCGGACGCGCGTGACGAGATCTTCTTCGACGCCGCCACGACACAACTTCGCCCGGTCCTGCTCCAGCGTGCCATCGCCGCCGGAAAGCATGTGTATTGCGAGAAGCCCGTGGCCACCGACGTCACGGCGGCTCTCGATCTCTATCGAGCTGCGCAGAAGGCGGGTGTGAAGCACGGTGTCGTGCAAGACAAGTTGTGGGTGCCGGGGTTGCGCAAGCTCAAGATGCTGGTGGACAGCGGCTTCTTCGGGCGCATCCTGTCGGTGCGCGGCGAGTTCGGCTACTGGGTGTTCGAGGGCGACTGGCAGCCGGCGCAGCGCCCGTCGTGGAACTACCGCAGGGAGGACGGCGGCGGCATCATCCTCGACATGCTGTGCCACTGGCGTTACGTGCTCGACAACACTTTCGGCGACGTGAAGGCCGTGTCATGCCTCGGCGCGACCCACATCCCGGTGCGCTGGGACGAGGACGGCAAAGAGTACCGCGCAACCGCCGACGACGCTGCCTACGCCACCTTCCAGCTCGACGGCGGAATCGTGGCCCACTTCAACAGCTCCTGGTGCGTGCGTGTGCGGCGCGACGACCTGCTCACTGTCCAGGTCGACGGCACGCACGGTTCGGCGGTGGCCGGGCTGCGGCGCTGCTTCACGCAGCCGCGCGTGAATACACCGAAGCCCGTGTGGAGCCCCGACATCCCGCAGCCCATCGATTTCCTCGCCGGTTGGCAAGAGATGCCTGACAACACGTTCTGGGACAACGCCTTCCAGGCGCAGTGGGCGCTGTTCCTCAGGCACGTCGCGGGCGAAGGCGACTTCCGCTGGAACCTGCTCGAAGGTGCCAAAGGCGTGCAGCTCGCGGAGCTGGCGCAGCGCAGCTGGGTGCAGCGCAGATGGGTAGACGTACCCCCGCTGGAGCCGTGAAGGACCTTACCTGGGCAGCCGCAATCGTCCGCTATCTTCGTGTTTTCTTCGTGTCTTCGTGGCTTCGCGGTGAGAGGTGTACTGAAGAGCATTAGCCGAGGCTAAGTCCCATACCGCACCCTACTCTGCATCGCTTTCAGCGCCGCCAGAGCGCTGTAGCACGCCAGCCAGGCGGTCTTGGGATTGTCCGGCGAGGGGACGTTCTCCAGCTTGACGCTGATGTTGCCGGTCCTGCCGCGTATGTCGATGTAGTGGGTGTTGTGCGTGAGCTGCGGGTCGGCAACCGCTTTCAGCCGCGTGCGATCGAAGCCGATGCCGGCCAGGGACAGCACAGCGGCGATGTTCACGTTGGCGGGGAAGTGCGGCACACCCTCGCGCGCCGACCCGTCGAACAGCGTGACCGGTGCTGTCAGGCGGTCGAGATCGAGGCCCAGTCGTTCGACGTACGGGATGCCTTTCCACGCCGCGGGCGGCTTGGTGACAGCGATGGTGACCTCGTCGACCCCAGCGATGCATGCAGCTTTCAGCGCATCGAGCCCGCCGATCCCGCCCGATGGGACATAGAGCAGGGCGCCACGCTCTGCCGCCGTACGTTCCAGCACGCCGCGCAAAGCATCGTCCACCAAGGCCCCACCGGAGAGCACGACCAACGCCACTCCGGCTTGCAGCAGCGGCGGACCGAAGGTGCGCACCGCCTCATGCGAAGCGGCTTCGACGACGACCTCGGGCGAGCACGCGAGCAGAGCCTCGACACCCGTGACGAACGGCACGCTGAACTCGGCAGCGAGCCGCTTGCCGCGCGAGGCGTTGCTGCGCCCGACGATCGCGACGATCTCGCCGGCAACCAGATCGCCGGCCCGGATGTGCTCGAGGAACAGGCGCGCAATGGTGCCGCCACCGATGATGCCGATCCGCATGGGCTCTCCTCTCCTGTGGAGATTCTGCCACAGCGCTGTGAAATGCGAGGCTCTGCGGGCACCCGGTTCGACGCTGCTGCGCGCCGGGAGCGATCCGCTCTTCCGTGTTAGGCTTGCATCACAAAGCAGTGCGGGTCTTCGCACCCGCCGGTGTGCTACTACCGGTGGCCTGCAGCGTATGTTCGCATGCTCCCCGTGTCCAGCTCTCCCCACAAGGGGAGAGGGGGTGCATTGTCGCAGGCTATCGGGCCAGGGCCATCCCAATATAAGGAGGAGATCATGCGTGCGCAACCCATCGTGATCCGCGCGCTCGCGGCAGCCATCGTCGCCGCGGCGCTCATCGCTCCCCCGCAGGCGCAAGCGCAGCGCAAAGAGGTGAAGATCGGCGTGATCTACGATTACACCGGCCCCTTCGCTGCGGGTGGTTCCCAGGCGGCTGCGATCGGCACGAAGATCGCCATCGACATGATCAACGAGCAGGGCGGTGTCGAGGGTTACAAGATCGTTCCGATCTATGCAGACGCGCAGTCCAAGGCAGAGGTAGCGATCAACGAGGCCACCCGGCTACTGGACCAGGAGAAGGTAAACCTGGTGATGGGGCTGTACTCCAGTGCGCATTGTGTGCCGCTGGCGCAGAAGGTGGACGCGGCCAAGAAGTTCATGTGGGCAAACGTCTGCACCGCCTCGAGCGTGTTCAAGGGCAAGAACCTGCGCTACGTGTTTCGCCCGCAGGTGCACACGGACCAGTTCGGTGCGGCCTCCTGCACGTTCCTCAACGAAAACGCCAAGGCAAAGCTGCAGAAGGACCCGAAGGACCTCAAGGTCGCCATCCTTTACGAGGACGGCCCGTATGGCGCCGGTGTAGCTGCCGCAAACGAAGAGGTGTGCAAGAAGTACGGGATCAAGGTCGCGCTCAAGGAAGGCTATTCCGCAACCGCGCCCGACCTGTCCAGCCTGGTCACCAAGCTGCGCCGCGCCCGCGCCGACGTGATCCTGCATACCGGCTACAACCCCGATATCACCCTGTTCTGGCGCCAGGCGCGCGAGCAGGGCCTGAAGTGGGCGGCGCTGATCGGTCACGGCGCGGGCTACAGCCAGTACGACAAGCTGCGCGAGGCATTCGGGCAGGATTCGGAGTACATCGGCACCGTCGACCCGGTGCCCGCCCAACTGCTCGACCCGAAGACGCTGGCCCCGGGCATGGGCAAGCTGATCCAGGAGATGGTCAAGCGCTACCGGGCGGAAACGAAGGCCGACGCGATCCCGCCGCATGTCTCGATGGGCTTCAACCAGACCTGGATCTTCCTCACCGACGTGCTGCCGCGCGCCATCAAGAAGTACGGCGGCGTCGATCCCGAAGCGCTGCGCAAATCAGCGCTGGACACCGATATCCCCGACGGCGGCACCATCCAGGGCTACGGCGTCAAGTTCCATCCGCCCGGGGACGAAATGTCCGGACAGAACGAGCGCTCGTCGCCGGTGGTGATGCAGTACATCAACGGCAAGACCGAGATCGTCTGGCCGGCGCGCCTGCGCACCGCCGAGCCGGTGCTGCCGTGGCCGAAGAGCCACAGCTACTCGAACCAATAACTCCGAGCGCCGGTGCGCCTTGGCCTCGGCGGCGGGAAAGGAACTGTGTGGCACGTGGGCACACCACCTCGCCACGCTGCGCGTGCCACTCCTCTGTGATTTCTGTGGCTGATTGGCAGTAGAAGGAAGAATGATGCTGGCGGTCCACGGCTTGACGAAGGTGTTCGGCGGCTTCACCGCAGTCAACCGCGTCTCCTTCGAGGTGCGCGAGGGCGAAATCCTCGGGCTCATCGGTCCCAACGGCTCGGGAAAAAGCACCACCTTCAACCTCATCGCCGGATCGCTCGCGCCGACTGCGGGGGCGATCCGCTTCCTCGACCGCGATATCGCCGGCTATACCGCGAATCGCGTGGCGCACTACGGCATCGGCCGCACGCATCAGATTCCGCGCCCGTTCCGGCGCCTCTCGTTGCTCGAGAACGTCGCCCTGGCCGCCTACTATGGTCAGGAGGACCGGCCCTCCCGTGCGCAGGCCTTCGTCCAGGCGAAGGAAGCGCTCGAGCTGGTCGGGCTGCCCGCCGAGGCTGCGGCACGGGTCGAGGGCCTGGGCGCGGCGGCGCTGAAGAAGCTGGAACTCGCGCGCGCACTGGCCACGCGGCCGAAGCTGCTGCTCGCCGACGAGTCGCTCGGCGGGCTGGACGAGACGGAGATGGAGCAGGCCGCGAGCCTGCTCGCCGAGATCCGCTCCAAGCGGGGAATCACGATCGTCTGGGTCGAGCACATCATGGGCGTGCTGATGCGGATCGTGGACCGCTGCGTGGTGCTGGACCACGGCGAGGTGATCGCCGAGGGCAGACCCCAGGAGGTCGCCCATGACGCCAGGGTCATCGAAGTCTATCTGGGCAGCGATGCCCATGAGGTGCAGGCCACCGTGGCGGCCAGGGGCAGCTGATGCTTCGCCTGCACAACGTGTCCGCCGGGTACGACGGCTTCCAGACGCTTTTCGATGTCAGCCTCGAGGTCAGGGCCGGCGAGACCGTCGCGGTGATCGGACCGAACGGTGCAGGGAAGACCACCCTCCTGCGTGTCATCTCCCGCCTCATCGCCGCGGGCAGCGGCGACGTCGTCATGGAAGGCCGCCGGTTGAACGATGTGCTGGCGCATGAAGTGATCGGTGTCGGCATCGCGCATGTCCCGGAGAACAGGCGGCTGTTCCCCCGGCTGACCGTCGAGGACAATTTGCGGATGGGCGCGTTCTCGCCAGCGGCCCGCGCGAAGTTCTCGCAGCGCCTTGCCTTCGTGTACGAGCTGTTCCCGCGCATGCAGGAGAGGCGCCGCCAGCCTGCCGGCACGCTCTCCGGCGGCGAGCAGCAGATGTGCGCGATCGGCCGGGCGCTGATGTCCGACCCGAAGCTGCTGCTGCTCGACGAGCCTTCCGCCGGGCTAGCGCCGGTGGTCATGCAAGCGATATTCGAGGTGGTCAGAAAGATGAGCGCCGAGGGTTACACCGTGCTGATCGTGGAGCAGAACATCCGCCAGGTGCTGCGCATCGCGCAGCGCGGCTATCTGCTGGAAACCGGACGCATCAAGGCGAGCGGCAGCTCGGCGGAGCTGCTGGAGGACGAAGAGGTCAAGAAAGCGTATCTGGGGATGTGAGATGAGGCGAGAGGCGAGAGGCAAGAGGCGTGAGGCGGGGTAAAGGGTGAAGGGGCCATGGTTGTGACGTGTCCCACCTCACGCCTCACACCTCCCGAGAGAATCTGACATGGAAATCTTCGACATCTTTCTGCTGGAAGCCGTGGTCAACGGTGTGCTGCTCGGCGGCATCCTGGCGCTGCTCGCGCTGGGGTTGAATCTGATCTTCGGTGTGATCGACGTCGTTTGGATCTGCTACGCCGAGCTGATCATGATCGGCATGTACGCGGTGTATTACCTGCACACCGTGTACGGCTGGCCCCTGTGGCTGGCGTTTCCGGTCTGCATCGCGCTGGTCTCTGCGCTGGGCGTCGCGCTGCACCAGTTCGTCATCCAGCCGGTGCTTGCCGCCGAACCGATCAATCAGCTTCTGGTCACCGGCGGCGTGCTGTTCCTACTGCAAGGGGCGGCCACGCTCGTGTTCGGCGTGGAGTTCAAGAACCTGGGCGTGACCCTGCCCACAGTCGAGCTGGGCGGGATGTATATGAGCTTCGCGCGTCTCATCGCGTTCCTGGCGGCGCTCGCTAGCATGATCGGAATGTACCTCTTCCTGACCCGCACCTTCCTGGGCACGGCGATCCGCGCGATATCCCAGGACCGCGCGATCATGCCTCTCATGGGCGTGAACCCGAACCGCATCTTCCTGATCACTTCCGCGCTCGGCGGCGGATTGGCAGGCCTCGCCGCATGCCTGCTCGTCCTGCAGTATGACATCCACCCGGCAATCGGCCTGTCCTTCGGTCCGATCACGTTCCTGGTTTGCGTGCTGGGTGGATTGGGCAACATGATCGGCGGCTTCATCGCCGCTTTCATCTTCGCCCAGTTCATCTCGGTGGGCGGCTACTTCTTCGAGCTCGAGTGGGGCTACGTGATCGCGTTCCTGTTCTTCATCGGGTTCATGTTCTGGCGCCCGCGCGGGTTGCTGGGAGCCCGCTCGTGACGCGCGTCCTGCCGTGGTTCGGGGTTGCCGCGGTGGCCGCGGCCCCGCTTACCGGAATGGGCAACTATCCCCTGCACCTGATGATCATGTGCCTGCTCTGGGGTTTCGTGTACACCGGCTGGGCGGTGATGGGCAGGCTCGGGATGGTGAGCCTGGGCCACGGCGCGTTCCTCGGCATCGGCGCCTATGTGGTGGTGATGGCCTGGAACCACTTCGGCCTGTCTCCCTGGCTCGGCATCCCGATCGCGCTGGCGCTCACTTCGCTGGTGGCGTTGCTGATCGGGTATCCCTGCTTCCGTCTCAAGATCGTCGGCCACTACTTCGCCCTGGTCACCCTCGCGCTGTCGGAGGTCGCGCGCATGATCATCATCGCCCTGCGCGATCAGACCGGCGGCTCGCTGGGCGCCACGCCCGATACCGCGCTCGCGAGCACCGCGTGGTCGCTGCCGGCGCTGCAGTTCTCGTCGAAGCTGGTGTGGTTCTACATCGTGCTCGTCGTCTGGCTAGCGGGCCTGTGGGTCTGGACGCGGGTAGACCGGTCCATGGCACGGCTTGCCCTGGAGGCGATCAGCCAGGAGGAGGATGCCGCCGCCTCCATCGGCATCGGCGTCACCAGGCTCAAGCTGGGTGTGACCTTGATCTCGGCGCTGATGACCTGCATCGGCGGCGTGCTGTACGCACAGTACCAGCTCTATGTCAATCCGGAGACGGTCTCGGGCATCGCCGTCAGCCTGCAGATGGTGTTCGGCGCGATCGCCGGCGGCATGTTCGTGCGGCTGGGGCCAACCGTGGGTGCGGTGTTCACGCTGCTGCTGGCCGAGGTTCTACGGCTCGCGCTCGGCCACGACATCCACGGGCTCGACACGACGATCTACGGCGTGCTGCTCGTGCTGTTCATCATTTTCATGCCGAAGGGGATCCTCGGCACTGCGATCGAGGTGTGGGAGAAGCGCGGCCGTGTGAAGCCGGCGGCTGCGACGGCATGAGGCTGCGACCGCCTGACCATCGTGAGTGCCCGGGTCACGCGGATCACGCTCTCAGCTGAATACACGCTCAACGCCAAGGACGCAAAGGACGCGCAGGAAAAGCTATGCAAGCTCGCTGACGGCGGGGCTGCACGCACGTCTGCACAAAGCTGGAGCTCGATCCATGGCCAAGGAATCGAGGGAGCACTGGAGGTTCCCTGGCGTCCTTTGAGTCCTTGGCGTTGAGAGCTTGATTCTGCTCAGGGTGGAGGGCATGTCGGGTTGCTCAGAAGCCGAGCACCCGCTCGACACCCACGCCGCGCACATCCATCTCGTACTCCAGCCCCTCGATAGGCGGCCGGCAGTAATGCCAGATCAGCCCGCCGCCATTGCCGGCGCGCGGAACGATATCCTGGCGGAGCACAGCATGGATGTCATGCACGGTATAGACCTGTGTGGCCGTGACTGTCCGCCACGTCGCACCCAGGCCGGCGAGCCGGCTCTCCATCTTGCCGAGCACGAAGCGCGCTTTGGCCTGCAACGCGCTGGCGGAGACATCCCCGTGCGCGACGATGTCCTCGGGGAACCGCCCGCCCTCCGGCCATTCCCCGCTGCCTGCAACTACCAGGCTGGGCGCGGCCCCAGGCGCTGGCACGGTGTAGCAGAACGCATAGATCGAGGGCTCGCCCGGCGGGTCGAGCTCCGGCGCGACGTTCGAGCGCGCGACCGGGTTGAGGTCATCGCGGAACAACTCCCAGTGCCTCAATACCGCGACGTAGCGCTGATTGAACTCCTTGAAGCCGCCCATGCTGAACGGCCTGGGTGACCGCAGCTCTGCGGCGCACAGCGCCGTGCGCGGGCGCCCGATCGCGGCTAGGTGCGCCTCGATCGCGGCGAACCCCTGTTCTACCGGCAGCGGGCGCACGAAGCGTGCTCGCTCGATCGCGTACCCATCGAGGGCACGCACCCCCTGCGAGTAAGGGAACCCGCCCTTGAGAAAAGCGTATCTACCATCGGGAAATGGAATCAGCTCGGACATGAAACGCTCCCCTCCTCTGCGCAGTCCGGCTGGCATGATGGACAAAGCCGAAACGCGCTCACCTCATGGGCCTGCCACCCGGCCACACCGGGGTCTGCGCGAGATCCGGCCACGCGATCGGCGCACGGCATTGCCGTTCCGCCTGCTCGGGCGACTGGGTCACGTCCCACCTGGCCGCGACGTAGCGGTTTCCCGTAATCCCGTCACCTGCCTTCGAGCACAGCCATACTATCGGGGGCGCCATGACTTCGGGCGAGATCAGGGCCCGGCGTTCGATCCCCGACTCCGGGGGCACCATGGGTGTATCGGCAGGGCCCCCGGGCACCACCACGTTGACAGTCACGCCGCTGCCCTCGAACTCCCTGGCATGCCCCGCTGCCATGGCCTCGAGGGCGGCCTTGCATGGCCCGTAGGGGTGGAAGCCGCCGCGCAGCATGGTGAAGAAGCTGGTGGTGACGTCGATGATCCGGCCCCAGCGCTGAGCGAGCAGATGCCCGATGCAGGCGCGGGTCATGTTCCAGGCGCCCGAGAAGTTCACCGCCACGAACCGCTGCCAGACTGCAGGGGTGATCTCACGAATGCCGACCAGGTTCACCATGCAGTCCGGGCGGATGATGCCCATGCCGACCGCGGCGTTGTTGATGAGGATATGCAAGCCGCCCAGTTCCTCGATCGTCCTCGCCACGGCGTGCTCGGCCGCGGCGTAGTCCGCGATGTCCGTCGGCACGACGAGCAGCCGGCTCCTGCTCTCGTCCGGCAGGGTTGCGCGAAGCGCGGCCAGTCCGCGCTCGTCCACATCGAGCGCGGCAACCTTCCCACCCTCTGCGAGCAGCGCCTGCACAAGCACGCGTCCGAATCCGCCCGCGGCGCCGGTGACGACCGCGACCTTGCCCCTGAGCTCTTCTGCCGACATGTGTTTGCCTGCTCCCCCGGGGAGTCCGGGCTACGGGAGCGGCCCGTAGACGATGAACTCGAGGAGATTGCGGTCCGGATCGCGAGTGTAGATGCTGGTGCCCGTCGCGCGACCCGCGCTGCGGCCGCCGATACGCTCGACCGGACCTTCTTCAATCGCTGCGCCGGCGTCCCGCAGCGTGCGGCGCAGCTCATCGAGCGAGCCCGACCAGACGAAGCAGAAGTCGCCGCATCCCGGTCGAGCCGTCACGCCACGCAACGTGAAGGAGCCATCCCCCCATAGAGCCGGCGCATGGACATTGATCTTGTTCTCGCCGAACTGGATCGAGAAAAATGGCTTGCCGCTGCTGAGCCACTCCTCGGGCGAAGGCGCGCCAAACCCCAGCGCACGATAGAACTGCAGCATCTCCTGCGGCTTCGCGGTCGGGATCGCTACGTGGTCGAAACCGGCGACGGGCATGGGTACGCAGGCCTCAGTACCCGGTTCGCCGCACCGGCGGACGCACTGCTTCAATCCTCGTCATTCACGACCTCGTAATCGCACAAGTCCTCCACAACCGAATGCAGCTCGATCTCGAACCACTCCTGGAACATCTCGAAGTCCCGGTCCTGCGGCCAGGCCGATTCTGCGGTGTGCCATCCGTACAACTCGTTCTCGAAGACGGTCGGATAGATTTCCTCGACGATCTCCCATGCCTCGTCGTCGTCTTCGTAGCTGGGGATGAGATACACCGTCTGCTCGCCTTCGGGGTCGGGAACCAGGCCGGAGTCGTCCACTCCCGCAGCCCAATCGATGTACGGCTGCTTCGGGCGAACGATCAATACGGCACGATTCAACATCTTCGCACTCCTGTCTGATCCTGCTGCAACGCCGCAGCTCGGTATAGCCCGATCATACCCTTCCAACCTCCACCCGGGGCTACCAATCCTCCTTCACAGCCCGCACCGCGTCGCCGCCCATCGCCTGCCTGCCGCTGACGATCGCAGTCAGCGTCGCGAGCAGCAGCATGACCGTGCAGAATGCCGCGACCGGAAGCCAGGGAATCAGCAGATCCATGCTCCAGTGGAAGGACTGGCGGTTCACCACGTGGATCAGGATCAGACCGATCAACCAGCCGAGACCACACCCGACGATCAGACCGACTGCACTGGTCAGCGCGCCCTCGGCTGCCAGCATCAGCCCGATCTGCAGGCGTGTCATGCCGATGTGCCGGAGCATGCCGAACTCGCGCCGCCGCGCCAGCACCTGGCTCGCCATGCTGCTGGAAAGCCCGAACAAGCCGATGGCGACGGCTGCGGCCTCCAGTGCGTACGTGACCGCGAAGGAACGATCGAAGATCCTGAGACTGAGCTCGCGAATCTCGCCCGGCTGCGCGAACTCCAGGCCCTCGCCGCCCGGGAGAGCGGCGCGAACGCGAGCTTCCATGTCCGTGGGTGCGACGCCCGGCTCCAGCCACAGCGCGGCGTCGCTCGCATTCGCGTCGCCGGTCAGACGAACATAGACCGCGCGGTCGATCAGTACCGCGCCGTTCTGTCGCGCATAGTCGCGCCACACGCCGGCCACCGTGAACCGGACGGCCCTGCCAGCTACTGGCAGCTCGATGACGGTGCCGGGCGCGAAGCCGTAGACGTCCGCCACCATCTCACTGACCCACGCGGGCGGAGGCGAGCCTTGTCGCGGCACTAGGTGCGGCCCGACCAGCGGCACTCTGGCCTGCGGTTCAGTCGGGTCCATCTCCCGAGCCAGCAGCGTTACGCGCGGACGCGAGGGGTCGAGCAGCACTTGCTGACTGCGCAGAAACTCGACCCGCCGCAGTCCGGTCAGCCCGGCGATCCGATGCTGGTCGCCCGTGGAAAGATAGCCCGTATCACCGGCACCGCCGGCGCGCAGGTACAGGTCAGCCGGCAACACATGTTCCAGCCAATCGTCGAGAGACTGGCGGAACGATGCGACCATGATCGCCATCGAAACCGTCAGGCTCACTGCCGCGACGATCGCGGCCAGGCTGAGCGATGCCGGGCCGGGTGCATTGGCGAGCTGCATATGTGCGAGAGCCGGCGCAGGGGAGCGCAAGACCGGCAACGCGTGCAGCAGGCTCGTCATGAGGCGCGGCATCAGCAAGATCGAGCCGACCAGCAGCAGGGCGATCGCCAGATAGCCGAACAGCGGCAAACCGTTCACCGGCGGTATGAACGCTGCTCCACCGCCGATCACGATGATCACGCCGCCAGGCCAGGGCGAGCCGAGGCGGTCGAACGCACGCGCTTCGTCGCCCGCCTTGAGGGCCCGCGCAGGCTGGGTGCGAGCGGCCTCCAGTGCAGGGATCAGACTGCCGAGCATGGCCACCGCAATGCCCAGGGCGAAGAACACGGCGAGCGCCAGCGGCTCCACCCTGGGGGTTGCGGTGATCCCGCGAAAGTAGCCGGCACCCAGGTCCGCTCCGACGAAGCGCAGCCCGAGATAGGCGAGCAGAAACCCCAGCGCTAAGCCCATAGCGGCACCAGCCATTCCCAGCAGCGCGCCCTCCGCCAGCACCAGCGCAACCACTCCCCGGCGCGTCACCCCCAGCACCCGCAAGAGAGCGAGTTGCGCGCGCCGGCGGACTACCGACAAGGCCTGGGTGGAGAACACCAGCAGCCCGCCGGTGAACAGCGCCACAAGTGCGAGCACGTTGAGGTTTACCCGGTAGGCGCGCGTCAGTCGCGCGGTCGACTGCACACTCGCTTCGGGCCGCTCGGTGTACAGCCCGGACGGCAACAGTGCCTGGATGCGGGCCTGCGCCGCCGCCAGATCCGCGCCGGGCCGCAGCTTGATGTCGATGCGCGTCAGGCGATCCTGGCGGTCGAGCAACCACTGCGCGCCGGCAATATCCATTGCGGCCAGCCGCTGCCCCGATCCGTCAGCGCGAAGCATCCCCGCCACCCGCAGCGGCACCTCCCGCAGTCCTACCTGGACAACGACTGCGTCCCCGATCCGCACATCCAGCCACTCGCTCGCGGCGGGACTGAGGAACAGCGTGTCCGCGCGCAGCGAATCGAGGAACTCGTCCACCTCGGAAAGCAATGCCGGCTGGATCTGGCCGGCGCGGAATACGTCCACACCGACTAACCGAAGCGGTTGCTCCTGGTCCCGAATGCTGGCTTCGATTTCGATCATGGGACTCGCAACCGCTACTTCGGGGAGCTGCGCGATTCTCGGGTACAGCGCCTGGTCGAAGCCGGCGCGCGGACCGCGTACCGTCAGATCGGCATCGCCAGCGAGGGTCTGCAGCGCCTGCGCGAACTCGCCCAGCGCCGACTGGTTGATGAGTTGCACAGCGTAGCCCAGCGCTACACCCAGCGCGATGGCGAGGACCGCGACCGCCATCCGGCCTTTGTTCTGCCAAAGCGGGGCGAGGAGGAGGGATGCGGGTAGCACAGCCCTGCATCCTCACGCACTGGCGCTCTTGACCTTCCTCACAAACTCGGCAATCGCATGCAAGCTCGCCTCCTTCTGGTCAATGTGCGGTGAGTGCCCGCAGTTCGGTAGCTTCACCGTCTCGACCGGCCCGGCCAGCTGCTGCTCGATCGCCTCGATCTGCGCCATCGTGCCGTACTGGTCATCCTCGCCCTGGATCAGCAGCACTGGACATTCGATCGCTGACAGGTATGACTCGATGTTCCAGTGTCTGAAGTCCGGATGCAGCCAGATGTCGTTCCATCCCCGGAACGCAGAGGTCACGTTGTCGTGGTAACGACCCAGCCTGGTCGGCAGATCAGTGGTCTCGAACGCTATCTTGGCCTGGGCAATGCTGGCGATGGAAATGTCCTCCACGAACACATGCGGCGCCATCGCGACTACGCCACGCACCGGCGACTTGCCAGCGCCGGAATGGATCAGCGCGATGGAGGCGCCGTCGCTGTGCCCGATCAGGAGAGGATTGCGGACCGCAAGCATCTCGAGCAGTTCGGGCAGGACCTCCAGGGCCTCACGATGCAAGTAGTCGACCCTGCGTGGCTCGGTCAACGGATCGGACTTGCCGTAGCCGTGGCGCGAGTACACGAGCGCGGAGCAGCCCGTGGCCTCTGCCACAGCGTGCGGGAAGCGCTTCCACCGTGCGGCGGAGCCCAGACCTTCGTGCAGGAACACCAGGACGGGCGATCCGCTCGTGGGCGGCGCGCCACGGCTCCCGGGCTGGATCCAGCGGTACTCGAGCCGGTGGCCGCCGGCGCGGACGAACTGCATGACTGGGGTTGCGCAAAGAGACCGGCCGGATGGTACAGCACCGGCCGGACGCCCGGTTACCCGTGCAGCTCGACGACGTCCCCGTCCTCGACCAGATGGTCGCGCCCGACCTGCTGGCCGTCGAAGCCCGCCCTGCCCCAGATGCGGGCGTAGCGCAGCGAACGCACCAGGTCCTGGTGCACCAGCGCCGCGACGTGCTCGACCGTCTGGCCGCGCCGGAGGGTGAACGGATGACCGCGGTCTGGCGCGTGGCCGGGCGTCTTGGTGTACACGCGTACGATTCGCAGCGCCGAATACAGGAACGGCCCCAGCTCGCCGAGGCCGTGCCCGCTGGCTGCAGACACCGCCAACGCGGGATACCGCAGCCCGGTCAGCTCGCGGAACACGCGCAGCTCTTCCTCCGGATCGGCGAGCTGGTCCGATTTGTTGGCCAGCATCAGGGTGGGGACGCGCAGCCCGAAGGGGTCGCCGTCGTCCAGCTCGGACAGCGCCTTTGCCGGCTCCCACTGCTCGGTCAGCGTGACGCGCCGCTCGCGCAGGACATCTTGCACGGCCTGCACCTGCTCGACACAGGCCGGGTCGCCGAGGTCGACCACCAACAGGCACCCATCGGCGCTCTGCAACGCATCGGCGATCCACGGCACGGGATGCTCGGGCGCGACGGCTGGCAGATCGACCAACTGGAAGTGGATGTCCTCATGCGGCAGCATGCCCGGCTCGGGGTGCTGCGTCGTGAACGGGTACGGCGCGACGTGGGCACTGGAGCCGGTAAGCCGGACATGGAGCGAGGACTTGCCCACGTTGGGCGGGCCGACCAGCGCGAGCTGGGCGGCGCCTTCCGGGCGGGTGACGATGGCGGAGTGGCTGCGCGCACCTCCCTTCCTGGGGCCTTCCAGCTCTTCGGACAGCGCCTTGATCCTGCGCTTGATGTCCCCCTGGAGATGGTCGGTGCCCTTGTGCTTGGGGATCACCCGCAGCATCTCGCGCAGCCAGCCCAGACGCTCCCTGGGATCGCGCGTCTTGCGGAAGTTTGCCTCCGCCGCCTTGTACTCGGGTGAAAGATTGGCAGGCATCACTTCACCTATAGCAAGCGCAAGGCGCTGCCGCAAGCCGCACGTGGCAGCCCGGCAGAGGATGTGACATGCTTAGCGTGGATAGTTCACAAGGCCACCCCCGCTTCGCGGGCCGGCGGCTACTGCGCGATCAACAGGGGGAGACATGGCAACCGTGCTCGGACAGAGCAGCTTTCGCTACGAAGTGGACGTCACCTGGGGCAAGCTGCCGGACGGCTGGGACATGCGCGACGCGAGCGCCGTCGCGGTAGACCGGCAGGACCGCGTGTACGTCTTCAATCGCGGTGCGCATCCCATGATTGTGTTCGACCGCGAGGGGAACTTCCTGCGGTCATGGGGCGAAGGGGTGTTCCGCAACCCCCACGGCCTGCACATCGGCCCCGACGATGCGCTGTACTGCACCGACGACGGCGACCACACAGTGCGCAAGTTCACCCCCGAGGGCAAGCTGCTGCTGGAGCTGGGCATCCCCGGCAAGCCGGCGCCCTACATGAGCGGCGATCCGTTTCATCGTTGCACCCACACCGCGCTCTCGCCGAGTGGTGAGATCTATGTGGCCGACGGCTACGGCAACGCGCACGTACACAAGTACTCGCCCGATGGCAAGTGGCTACGCACCTGGGGAGGCCCGGGCTGCGATCCCGGCCAGTTCAACATCGTGCACAACATCTGCTGCGACGCGGAGGGCTGGGTCTACGTCGCCGACCGCGAGAATCATCGTGTGCAGATCTTCGACGGCAACGGCAAGTACGAGACGCAGTGGAACAACATGCATCGCCCCTGCGCGCTGTGGATGGAGTCGCGCAGGCACCCCCTGTGCTACATCGGGGAACTCGGGCCGGTGATCCCGATCAACCGCAAAGTCCCCAACCTGGGCCCACGCATCAGTGTGGTGACGCACAAAGGCGAGCTGCTCGCCCGCGTAGGCGAGCTGGGCGACGGTCTGCGCCCGGACCAGTTCATCGCGCCGCACGGCCTGGCGATCGACTCGCGCGGCGACATGTACGTGGGAGAGGTGTCCTATACCGCGTGGCCGTCGATGTACCCGGACATGCCACCGCCGCCGGGGTTGCGCACTTTGCGCAAGCTGGTCCGGATAGCCACGTAGCCTCCCCGCCGAACCGAAAAGACTGAACCACGGAGGACACGGTGGACACGGAGGAAAAGCAACTGCCTTGAGGGGGCCGGGCGAACGCGGACACACAAGCACTGTGAGTTAGATCGGTTCGCTTAACTCCGATGGCCGAGGTATCGGCGGACATCTCGTAGTCCTCCTTGTCCACCGCGTCCTCCGTGGTTCAAAGCTCCATGCATCCCGATACCTTGAAGCGTCAGGTCCACAGCATCGCCGACCTGCGCCACGTGGCGCAGCGGCGCCTGCCGCGCGCTGTGTTCGACTTCGTGGACGGCGGCGCCGAGGACGAGAAGGTCGTGCGGCGCAATGAGGCGGCGCTCGCAGAAATCAGCTTCCTGCCGCGACCGCTGAACGCAACTTTGGAACGTGACCAATCGGTGGAGCTGTTCGGCGAACGCCTGTCCGTTCCAGTGCTGATCGGCCCCACTGGTCTCGCGGGGATGCTGTGGCCGCGCGGAGAGGCCGAATCCGCGCAGGCGGCCAAGCAGGCCGGCACCGTTTACACCATGAGCCATGCGTCGACGGTCTCCATCGAGGCGCTCGCGCGGGAGGTCGGCGGCCGGCTGTGGATGCAGGTTTTTCTGTATCGCGACCGCGGCCTGACACAGGACTTCGTCGAGCGCGCGCACGCTGCCGGGTACCGGGCGCTGGTGGTGACGACGGACAACCAGATGCCCGGCTGGCGCGAGCGCGATCTGCGCAACGGCTTCACCGTGCCGCTGCGACTGACGCCCGGGAATGTCATCGACATGGCGCTGCATGCGGGCTGGCTAGCGCGCATGGCGCAGACCCCGCGTTTCACCTTCGCCAACTATCCGCGGGACGTGGGCGGCGGCGTGCTCTCGGTGGCGGCACGCATCGGCAGCCTGCTGGGCACCGACATCGGCTGGAAGGATATCGAGTGGCTGCGTGGCCTGTGGGATCGCTCGCTTCTGATCAAGGGTATCCTTCACCCCGACGAAGCGCGTCGGGCCGTGGCTCTCGGCGTGGACGGCATCGTCGTCTCCAACCATGGCGGACGCCAGCTGGACGCCGTGCCGGCCTCGGTGGAGGCCTTGCCTGCCGTGCTGGACGCCGTCGGCGGGGCCGTGCCCGTATTGATGGACGGCGGCGTGCGCCGCGGGTCGGACGTGCTCAAGGTGCTCGCGCTCGGCGCCCGTGCCTGCCTGATCGGCCGGCCGCAGCTCTGGGGTCTGGCAGCGGCGGGACGCGATGGCGTGGCGATGGCGTTGGACATCTATCGCCGCGAGATCGACCGCGTCATGGGCCTGTGCGGCTGGAGCCGGCTGTCGCAGATCGATCGCTCCGTGCTGTACGGGACAACGGCGCTCGGGCGGAACTGATGCCGCACCGGCCGGTCGACCCGACAGACTTCCGCGAACCCGCTACGCCCTCAGGAGGTTCGATGCAAGACGAACGACGACACGCAAGCAACAGCCCAGGACCGACGACGGAGCGCCGCGCACCAGTCGACCCGCGTCGGCGCCGGTTGATCCAGGCGGCGTTCGCCGGAGCTTGTGCAAGCGTCGTGCGGCCGGGCGCGCTGCAGGCCGCGCGCCCGTCTGCCGATGAGGCGCAGAAGGAGAAATCGATGACCAATGGCAAGCATACCCTCGTAGTGGTAAACCCTGGCCATTTCCACGCTGCACTGACGCTGCGCAAGCGTCACCCCCGCCTGAACGACGACGTGTACGTGTACGCCGAAGATGGGCCCGACGTCGAAAGCTTCCTGCGCATGGTACATACCTTCAACGAGCGCCCCAGCCAGCCCACGCGCTGGAACCTGCACGTCCACCGCGGCGCCGATTTCATGGAAAAGCTGCGCAAGGATCGGGCGGGCGATGTCGTGATCGTGGCGGGGAAGAACGACGCCAAGATGCGCACGATCCATGAGCTGCATGCCGATGGCTTCTTCGTCCTTGGCGACAAGCCTTGGCTGATCGGTGCGGACGAGTTGCCGATGCTCAGTGACGCGGCGACCACGCGCCCGCTCGCCATGGACATCATGACCGAGCGCCACGAGATCACGAATCGCGTGCAGAAGGCGTTGGCGGACAGGCCCGAGGTGTTCGGCCGGTTCCGCACGGAGGGCGGAGAGCCGGCGATCCACATGGAGAGCGTCCATCACCTGTACAAGATCGTCAACCAGCGGCCGCTGGTGCGTCCCGCGTGGTTCTTCGACGTCGCGGTGCAGGGAGAAGGGGCTACGGACGTCACCACCCATCTGGTCGATCTCACCCAGTGGATGACGGGCGGCGGCAAGCCATTCGACTACAAGCGCGACATGGAGCTGTTGGCCGCGCGCCAGTGGCCGACGGAAGTGCCTAAAGAAGTCTTCAGCCGCATCACCGGTCTCGACGACTTCCCGCCGGCGATCCGCACTGCGGTGTCCGGGAACGCCCTGCAGTATCTGTGTAACGCACAGATCGACTATCGCCTGCGGGGCGTCTCCGCACGGATCGTGTCGCTCTGGAACCTGGCGGTGCCCGAGAAGGGAGGCGACACCCATTACGCCATCCTGCGGGGGACGCTGGCTGACCTGGTCATCGATCAGGGGCCGGACACCGGGTTCATCACCCGGCTCAGCGTCCACCCTGTGTCGCCCGGAAAAGCCTACGCGATCAAGCTCGCCGATGCAGTCGCAGCGCTGCAGACCCAGTTCCCAAGCCTTGCGATAGAGCCTGATGGACAGGTGTACCGCGTGGTCATCCCCAAGGCGCTGCGCACGACCCACGAAGAGCATTTCGCCGCGGTGCTGGAGGACTTTCTCGGCTACATCGATCGCGGACAATGGCCCGAGAACCTCGGGCCGGATCTGGTCGCCAAGTACACCCTACTGGCGCACGCGCGCGGACTGTCGCACCAGCGCTAGCGATTTCCCGTCGTATCGCGGAATTCTGCCTTCGTTCCCAGCCACGAGGGCGCTATGGATGCATCGTCGACCGGTCGTAGAGCAACTCAGCCGGCAGACCCGCAGGCACTCGTCCACTCAGAAACCTCTCGGCGGCTTCTTCTCTCGGGTTCACTGGAGCAGCAGGCTCCCGACGAACCCCGACCCGCCGCACGCGAGAATGACGGGAATCACGCCGACCTTGAACCGCCACAGGGCGATGAACGCCGCAAGGCCGAGTACGGCAGCGTTCCACTCGAAGGCCCCACCCAGGCCTTGCGGCCAGAGAACGTGGTAGGCGAAGAAACAAGCGAGGCTGAGGATGACACCGACCACTGCAGCGGTAATCGCCGTCAACGGTGCGGTGAACCCGAGGTTGCCTCGGGTGGTCTCGACGAACGGAGCGCCCAGCAGGATGAAGACGAAGGATGGCAGGAACGTAAAGAACGTCACCGCTACCGCCGCGACTGCACCCGCCGCGAACAGCGCGTCCGGGCCGAACAGCGCACTGTTCCAGCCGCCCAGGAATCCGACGAACGCGACCACCATGATCAGCGGCCCCGGCGTGGTTTCCCCGAGCGCGAGACCGTCGATCATCTGCAGCGCCGTCAGCCAGCCATAGTGGTCCACGGCTCCCTGGTACACGTAGGGCAGCACCGCATAGGCGCCGCCGAAAGTAAGCAGCGCGGCCTTGGTGAAGAACCAGCCCATCTGCGCAAGCGTGCCGCCGGGCCCATCGATCGCAGATAGGGCGATCATGCCCCCCGCCCAGAGCGAGAGCCCGACTGCGGCGATCCGCCAGAACTTGCCTCAGCTGAAGCGCGCGTGCGGCGGCATGGGGGTGGAATCGTCGATGACCGCGGGGCCAGCCGGTTTGCCTCCGGTGGCATGACCGCCGTGCGCAGCGAACCTCGCCGGCGCGAGCCTTCCGCCCGCATAGCCGGTCAACGCAGCCGCCAACACGATCGCGGGAAACGGGACCTTCAGGGCGAAGATGGCGACGAACGCCATGATCGCGATGGACCACAGCAAGGCGTTCCTAAGCGCGCGCGAGCCGATGCGATAGGCCGCGAAGAGCACGATCGCGGTCACGGCGGGCTTGATGCCATCCAGGATACCGGCGACCGCTGGCACCTCGCCGTACGCCACATAGATCCAGGACAGCGCGATCAGCACGAACAGCGACGGCAGCACGAAGAGCCCGCCCGCGACGATGCCGCCCCACGTGCGATGCAGAAGCCAGCCGATATACGCGGCAAGCTGCTGCGCCTCCGGCCCCGGCAGCAGCATGCAGTAGTTGAGCGCGTGCAGAAACCGGCCCTCGGAGATCCAGTGCCGCCGCTCGACCAGCTCCTGATGCATGACCGCGATCTGCCCGGCCGGTCCGCCGAAGCTGATGAAGCCGAGCTTGAGCCAGAAGCGCAGCGCCTCGCCAAAGGGAACCGCGTGCGGAGACTTGGTCACCGCATCGTCTCCGGGTGCCAGCCGTGGGTCTCGCCGCGCGCGTGCCGGCACCAGGCGTAGAGCGCGTCGTAGAGCACCATACCCGCGTTGAGCAGCTGCAGAGCGTCCGGATGCGTGCAGCCGAGCCCCAGCGACACCGCCAGAAGCCCGGGCGACTGCGGCGTCAGATCCAGCCGGTCCGTGTCGGCACCGCGCAAGTCGAGGACGAGCGGCCCATTCCGGCCACCCAGGCGCTGCAACAAGTCGTGAACGGGGACGACGGTGTCCATCTCTGCCTCTTGGTGCAGATGCACAGGGCTTGGACGGGACACCGTCTTGGGAATGCCGGGCGCCTGCTTCCCGACCGATAACGCACTTCAACATAGCGCCGTGCCGCTGGCCTGTCAACGCCCGCACAGAACACGCCCGCACAGAACTCGAGCACACGATGCTCATGCGCCGAACTACCTCGATGCTCAGTCTGGCGCTCACCTATGCGGCATTGCCGCTGAAGCTAGATGAGCCCCGGGTACGACCCGCCGTCGATCTGAAGATTCTGCCCGGAGATGAACCCAGCCTGCGCGCTGCACAGGAAAGCGCAGGCGTCGCCGAACTCCTCGGGACGGCCGAATCGTTTGGCGGCCACGGTATCTACGATCAGCCGGCGCGCCTCCTCACGCGTCACGCCACGCTGCTTCATCATGCGCTCCACCATGAACACCTGGCGGCCGGTATCGATGCGCTCGGGCAGCAGATTGTTGATGGTGACGTTGTCGGGCGCGGCTTCGAACGACACGGCCTTGCACAGCGCGGTGAGGGCGGTGCGTGCAGCGGTGGAAAGGCCCATGTGCGACCGCGGCGACTTGACCATCGCCGAGGTGATGTTGACGATCCGGCCGAATCTCCGCTCGCGCATGCCGGGCAGCAGCGCCTGGATGAGGAAGATCGGCGCCAGCATATTGGACTCGATCGCGCGCATCCAGGCCGCCCGGTCCCAGTCGGCGAGCTTGCCGGGCTCCGGGCCGGCATTGTTGTTGACGAGGATGTCGGCATTCGGGCATGCGGCGACCAGCGCCGCACGCCCCTCGTCCGTATTGAGGTCCGCGGTAACCGGAATGACGGGCCGGCCGACGGCGTCGCGCACCGCGGCGACGGCTTTTTCGAGCCGCCCCGGGTCTCGTCCATTGATGTAGACGACGCATCCCTCGCGCGCCAGCGCCGTAGCGCAGGCGAGACCGAGTCCCTGCGAGGATGCGCACACGATCGCCTTGCGGCCGTCGATTCCGAGATCCATGGTTTCGCTCGCTATGTTTTCAGGGGCTCGATATACCCCGGCCGCTGGCCCGGATGGGCCTGTTCGTAGTGTTGCCGCAGGAGGTCCGCGCCATAGTCGTTGCCGTTGGGTGTGCGCACTATGGTGTGGATGTGGAACTTCGCCGGCCGCTCGTTGGTGAGGAACACGCCCGAGTGCTGGTCGAACTCGATCATGATCACCGGGCTCTGCACCCGATAATAGAAGGTGCTGTCGTCGTCCGTCCCCCCGATCCAGCAAAAGCGCGTGGCACCGAGATGGCGCTCGACTTCATCCATCCTCGCCGCGAGCGGGCCGGGGGGCAGTGTGGCGACGTAAGCGTCGATCAGCGCGAGCAGGCGCTTGCGCTGCTGCGCAGAGAACGCCGCGACCGGCGCGCCCTCGTAAGGTATGACGCGGTTGTCCTGAAAGGCACCGCCGAGGTGGAGCTGATCGGCGCGGTGGCGGCGCTCGGGCGGGAGGTCTCCCCCCAGGGTGGAGTGGTAGAGGATAGCCTGCTCCCGCAGCGCAGGCGTGAGCGAGCGCATCAGCTCGAGCCCGGCGTGCTCTTCGTCCTGGAACAGGCGCGTGCCGGCGAAGGGTCCGGCGTCCGCGTAGTTGGGCTCGGCGCCCATGAACACCGGGGAGAGCACCATCTGCTGCTCGATAACCAGGCAGTTGAGCGCGAGGTGATGACCGGTCACCTGCCATCCCCACGGGTCTTTCAGTGAAGGCTCGCCGAACAGGCTGAAGTTGTAGCTCCACTCGCCGAGCACCTTCGTGTTGCCCACCAGCTCTCCGAGAAAATGATTCAGCCGCATCACGTCGCGGGCCTTCTCGTAGCCTTTTGCGCTTAGGCTCTCGCGGACGACGGACAGGATCGCCTCGCGTACCTCCACGGAGAGCTCTTCCAGGCGCAACCCGTAGTGGTAGATGTACATCTCCGTGTTGTTCCAGCGCCGCCATTCGCGCGCATCGACCGCAAACCGCATCGCAGCGCTCAGCTCCGGAGCAACAATCGCGAGCAGCCGCGTGGCGGCGGCCACCATCGCTTCGACCGGCGCGCCGTTGGGCTGCAGCGAGTAAAGACCACCCAGCGCCGTTGCGTCCGTGGTCACGCCGACGAATCCGTCGCGGTACAACTTCTCCCAGGGGCCGAAAAGCAGGTCGCGCGGCAGCGGGTTGGCGAGAGAGGCTTCGCCGTGCTGATGCGCGTCGCGCCCCTGCAAGGCCGCAACCCGCGGGTAGGACAAGGTGGGAACGAACGGACGAAAATCGCGCGGGTTCATCATTGGCCCCGGTTCGGGCTCCTTATTGCGCGTGAGCGTGCGCGGGCTGGCGCAGCACGCATGCTGCCACGGCTGCGACGAGGCGGTTGAGCTCGTGAGCGTCGTTCGCCACTCCGAACACGTACCGGTCGGGGCGAACCACAGCTGCTTTGCACCCATGGCCTTGCGCCCACGCGGCGAAGAGTCCGTCGTCCTCCACGACTTGAAGCACCTCCCCGTCCGCACCTGCAGGCGCCTCGCGCGCTTGCGTGATGGTGATCCGCTCCCCGCCGAGGCGCCGCCAGGTTTCGCGCGCCGCTGGCGATAGCCAGGCTTGCGCGTCGGGGCTGGCGGTCGCAATGAGAAAGCGAAAGTCCAGAAGATCGTCGAGCAGGCGGCCGGCCCCGGCAGGACCGGTGACCCGCGGCTGGACGAACAGGGTGCCGGCAACTCCGCTCGACCCTTGCGGGTCGATGACTCCCGCGGCGAGACCCGGGATGTAGCGCTGGCGGATCGTCTCGGCTTCGCCACGCTCGAGTTGTGCGCGCAAGGTCTGGTCCCGGCGGCGCGCAGCGGCCGGATCAAGCTCACCGATGATCAAGCCGAACTGCTTGGTTGTCGCGACCACGGTGCGCACGTGGGGCTTGCGCTCCAGCTCGTAGCTGTCCAGAAGAGCATCGGGCGCATCGTTGCGCACGACCATCGCGAGCTTCCACGCGAGATTGCTGGCGTCGCGCATGCCGGCGCACAGTCCCTGCCCGAGAAACGGCGGCGTCTGATGGCAGGCATCACCCAGCAGGAAGACGCGGCCCTCGCGCCAGCGCTCGGCGAGCAGCGCGTGGAAGCGATAGACGGCCGAGCGCCACACCTCGATGCACGAGGGATCCACGAAGCGCGAAAGCTGGCGTACGACGTTTTCCGGTCGCCCGAACTCCGCAGGATCCTCGCCGGGCAGCAGCTTGATCTCCCAGCGGCGCAGATTCCCCGGACCCATCACGAAGCTCGCCGGGCGCTCCGGCCAGCAGTATTGAATGCTCTTCGCCGGCAGGTCGACGGGACGAAGGACACGCACGTCTACGACCATCCACCATTCGTCGAACGCCAGGTCCTCCAGCGGGATGTCGAGCTTCTTGCGTACGAAGCTGTTGGCGCCGTCGCAGGCAAGCAGGTAACGCGCGCGCAGCGTCCGCTCGGGGCCGTCCGCACTGCCGGCGGCAAGCGTCACGCCGTCGGCGTCCTGGGCGAAATCGAGCGCAGGAACGCCCAGGAAGACATCGTTGCCAGTCGCGGCGAGCGCCTCGCGCAGTATCGCCTCGACCGCGGGCTGCACGAGCGATCCCGTCGGCGGCCAGGCGAGCGGATAAGGCGGGGGCTGCGAATCGACCCGCTTGATGACGCCACCATCGACGCCGAGATAGCTGGTCCCGGGATGAGCCGCGGTAAACGGCTCGATGCGGTGCGCCAGGCCGCAAGCCTGGAAGATCCGCATGACCTCGTGGTCCATGGTGATGGCGCGTGGCTTGTCGTAGATCTCGCGCTCGGCCTCGACCACCCCGACGCGCAACCCGCGGCGGGCCAGCAGGTTCGCCAACGTGGCACCCACCGGCCCCAGCCCGACGATCAGAGCGTCGTAGATCAATTCGCTTCGAGGTCGCAAGGGCTTGCCCGCACTTACTGCCGCCCCGCTCTAAGCTTGAACCGCTGGATCTTGCCGGTCGCGGTCTTGGGCAGCTCGGTGACGAACTCGATCCAACGCGGATACTTGAAGGGAGCGAGCCGGTCCTTCACATGCTGCTTGAGCGCGCCGGCCAGCGCGTCGCCCGGCTGCACGCCTGGACGGGTCACGACGAAGGCCTTCGGCTTGACGAGCTGCTGTTCGTCCTCCGCGCCGACGACGGCGGCCTCCAGCACGTCGGGATGTGTCACCAGCGCCGCCTCGACTTCGAAGGGGGAGACGTACATGCCGCTCACCTTGAGCATGTCGTCGGAACGCCCGCCGTACGTGTAGTAGCCGTCCGCATCCACGCTGTACTTGTCCCCGGCGCGGGTCCAGGCGCCGACGAACGTCTCCAGCGACTTCGCGCGGTTGTTCCAGTACTGGATAGCGCTGGTAGGCCCACTGATCTGCAACTCCCCCAGTTCGCCGGTCGCTGCGATATTGCCGTCTTCGTTAACCAGGCGTATGTGGTATCCGGGCACCGGCCTGCCGGTGGTGCCGTAGCGGACGTCCCCCGGCCTGTTGGACAGGAAGATGTGGAGCATCTCGGTCGAGCCGATGCCGTCCAGGATCTCGACGCCGAAGTGATCGGTCCAGCGCCTGCCGAGCTCAGCAGGCAGCGCCTCGCCAGCCGAGGTGCAGATCCTCACTGCCAGCTCTTCGCGACGCGGCAGGTCGGGGCTGGCGAGCATTGCGCCAAACAGCGTCGGCACACCGTAGAAGATCGTGGGTCTGTGCTCTTTGAGGCGCCTGAACACCGAGGCCGGTGTCGGCCGCTCAGCCATCAGGACCCCGCTCGCGCCGACCGCCAGCGGAAAGGTGAGCGCGTTGCCCAGCCCGTAGGCGAAGAACAGCTTCGCCGCGGAAAACACGACGTCGTCCTCGCGGATACCCAGAATGGGGCGGGCGTACAGCTCCGCCGTCTGGATCAGGCTCGAGTGGATATGCACCGTACCCTTGGGCGTTCCGGTGGAACCCGAGGAGTACGCCCAGAAGCAGACGTCGTCGCGCGTCGTCGGTGCGCAGGCAAATTCGGTCCTGGCCGCAGCCATCAGCGCTTGCAGGTGCAGATGCCCGTGGCCATCCTTGCCCGAGACAATAA
>Ga0105107_10000135_pt1 | contig 41056 bp, 30 predicted proteins | sample PPLLaktember2015_6_FD_79335 | JGI IMG/M metagenome (GOLD analysis project Ga0105107, IMG submission 79335) | Freshwater sediment microbial communities from Prairie Pothole Lake near Jamestown, North Dakota, USA - PPLs Lake P8 Core (1) Depth... | ecosystem: Environmental > Aquatic > Freshwater >...
CTCCGAATCTCCCGACGCACCCGCACCGGATGACCAGATGCTCAAGATCGATTTACAGTATGGATTCAGGGATGAATTGAATACGTTCGCCCGGACCCTCCAGAAAGACCTGGTCCTCGATGGGACTGTCACCGTTCCGTTCTGGCTCACATCGGATGAACAGGACCAGATCCTTCAAAAGGCAATGGGCATCGACTTCTTCTCGCTCCCGGATACCCTTCGCAGGGAGCCGGGCGTCTTCATATCTACTCCCGACCCGAGTCCGGACCTGCTGCGGCTTCAGTACGGGAGTCAGGAGAAGACGGTGGTTTGGTACTACCCGCAGGATCCGAATGATACGCAGTGGAAAGCGCTCCTTGAACTGCGGAATGTCATCGTGCAGGTGATTCAGGCAAAACCTGAATACAAAATCCTCCCAGCGGCGCGGGGTGGGTACTTGTAAGGCTGGATCGTGCATTCACCACTCCCTGGAGTGTGGCGGTTGTTCCGTGTACAGTGGTCATTTGAAATAGAGGCGTGGTGATCATGAGACTCCTGCAGATAGTATCCGTGTGCTCGATTGCGTTTCTGGCCTCCTGTTCGGATCTGACCGGACCGGGCTGGCCGGAAGATCAGCACAACAATGTCACGATTACTCAGGGGATTTGGGGAAGAGTCAGGTTCTGGGAGGGGGATTTCATGCCAAGCATCGGTGGGAATTCCTCGGGAACAATCACCCCCGTCGAGCGTGAGGTCTGCGTCTTTGAGGCCACGCGATTCGATTCCGTTGTGGGGGCGGGTGATGGACGTTTCTTCAAACATATCATGACGAAATTTGTCGCCAGGGTGCAATCCAATGCATCGGGGTACTACCAGGTTTCTCTCCCGCCGGGCAAGTACAGTGTCTTCATTGTCGAGGGTTCCCTGTACTATGCGAACGGCACAGACTCCGCGGGTCACCTCGTCCCCGGAGTGGTTACGGCGGGTGCAGTCACGGAGGTGCCTGTGGATATCAACTACAAGGCTGCATACTGATGGAGATCATGCGACGGACTCGTTTGTCGGGTATCCCGACTCCTGCTCATCACATCCGGAATGTGCTCACCACAGTGTTCACCGCGTGCATTCTGTGCACCTTTGGCTGCAACGATCTTGGAGTATCACTGGAACCGCTCTCTCTGAGCGCCGACGGACAACTCCTGCAGCTGACGAATTCAACAGAGGAAACACTTTACTACTTCATTGTTCCCACAGCTCTTGTGTCGATTATTGATTGGGTTCCTTGCCGTGAACCTGAGTCCTGCCCCGACCGGGTGCCGCCCTACAGAACTGTATCCGTTGCGTATGAAAGCTTCTGGTGGTTGGAGTCCGGACGAGAATACGATGACGTCACGATATACTGGTGGAGATTGGTCAGCGAAGGCGAAGGAAGGTATCGAGACGATCGGATGCAATTCACCAAGATCAGGATTAGGTGACAACCATCATTCGACGAGCGAAGTTACAAGGAGAAATCATGAACACAAAGCGTATCCTCACACTGTTACTGCTCACGATGGTGGGATTTTCCTCGTGGGTGTCCGCGCAATACTGGGGACAGCGCGTTCTAGAGAAGGGGTTCGAGCATACCGAGTTCTTCTTTGCACCTAACCATCTGATGCCTTACGGCATAGGAAGCTTCAAGGGGACCACCGCCGGCCTGCTGGACGACCCGTTGCAGGAGATCATCGTGAATCCTTCGCGCCTCGGATTGGATTCCACACATGATGCCTGGCTCTACACAGACTTCCGCGGAGCGAAAAACATTACGGAGGAGAACAACTGGATTGTACCGGCGTACACGTATCTTGATTCGCGCTACGCACCCGTCTCGTCCATGTACTTGCCTTATCCGAGACTCTACCTGGAAACCCGGCGTGAACTGGAGCCGGTTTTTTCCGGGGGAGCCATCTTCCGCCCGCTACCTGAAACGGCACCGAGCCTGTACGCCGCAGCAACGTACCAGTATATCCTCCAGGATGCGAAGTACTACAGTGTCCCCCAGAATATCTACAGGACGGCCGCCGGGTATGATTTCAACGGCAAATCTGTGGCGGCCTCTGAGGCGATGCCGATCATCGACAAGTACAGTGGCAAGGACAATATGCGCCAGGCAGGGCATTTTGCATCTGTCTACGTCCGCTACGGGGTTCCCGGGGGACTTGATCTTGGCGCCACACTCAGCCGGGCGATGTTTCACCGCGATGGCAGTTATGGTTCGCAAAACTACTGGGACTACACGGGCAACTCAACCTCACTCTGGTCGAACATGGAAGCACGTGCGCAGAGTTACACGGCCTGGGACCTGGGCGGCGGCGTGACATATCACTTCAATGAGCACGTGTCCTTCGGGGTGACAGCGGGAAACCTGTGGGGCGACGCTGTGCAGGCACTGCATACCACTGATTCCTCCCACTACCTGTACAAGTCCACGACGTCTGACAGCTACTACAACCGGTCGGGCAACGGACTGTACCAGTGGAACCACCAGGGGAACACCTCATACTACGGTGCGGATATTCTTGCACACACATCGCCGGCAATGACGATGAACTTCTATTACCGGCATCAGAAATCGGCGGCTGATATCGGTCTTGCCTCGGGTGTGCTCGACACAAGCTTCAGCACCTATTCGAATACGTACAACGAACAGCCATACTCCAGCATGTCGCGGTCAATTCTCTCGGACACGAGATCGGGAGGCGGGACGCAGAATATCACCACCGATCGTCTGATGGGATCCCTCCGCTGGCAGATTGACGATCGTGTGGCGCTCGCCATCGGCGCACAGCTGGAGTGGTACACGATGGAGATCGCCACGAGCGAATCGGTCGTGATGGCCAGCCGGTATGAGTACCTGTATTCGGGAGAAAACTACAACTGGCGTTCCGCCCAGAATGAGTCGAAGGACCTTCGCTGGACGTTCACGTCGAAGCGCTCGAGCCTTCAGATCCCTGTATTCCTGACACTCCGGGCGTCGAAGCTCCTCCAATTCATGATCGGCATCAACAGGGACATGACATCGTGGAGAATCGAGGAAGTCACCCTGGCGCTCTTCCGCTTCAGATACGAGGACCAGAATGGCACAGTGACGCAGAAAACCAATTTCGGCGAACGGTACACCGTTCCGACCGAGAATGTGAGTGATGTGCGGACGACATTCCTCGCAGGGATTGCGGTCTCACCATCGGAGAAACTCAATCTGCGTCTGCTGATGGTACCGAACTTCCGCGAAGGGTTTGACGGACAGGAGCTGGATCAGCTGCAGCTCTGGCTGGGGCTGACGGTGACCCCATAGGTTGCTTTTACGGCGTCTTCTCGCTTAATTGGCGCACGTGAATATTGTGCGCCAATGCCTTATCTCATCAAAGAAATCTACTATACGCTGCAGGGTGAGGGGATGCACGCAGGGAGGCCTGCGGTGTTCTGCCGTTTCTCGGGGTGCAACCTGTGGAACGGCAAAGAAGAAAGCCGGGCCACCGCATTCTGTCAGTTTTGCGATACCGATTTTGCCGGTACAGACGGGCCGGGCGGCGGATCGTACTCCACCGCAGAAGAACTCGCTCATGTCATCGATGCACTCTGGCCATCGAATGCGGGAAGTGAGCGCCCCTATGTTGTATGCACCGGCGGTGAGCCGTTGCTGCAGCTCGATTCCTCTCTGATTTACACCATGCATGCGGCGGGCATGATAGTGGCAGTGGAAACCAACGGCACACTCCCCGCTCCGGAAGGCATCGATTGGCTGTGTGTGAGTCCGAAGGCAAACGCGAAGTTGCGGCTGAGATCCGGGCACGAACTCAAGCTTGTGTACCCCCAGGACGGTGCAGACCCGTCGCGATTCGTATCCCTCAATTTCAAACACTTCCTGTTGCAGCCGATGGACGGACCCTCACGCGAAGTACACACCCGTCTTGCCGCAAAGTACTGCCTGAACCACCCGCAATGGAGGCTTAGTCTCCAGACCCATAAATTGCTGGGATTGCCGTAACCTCATACATTGCCGAAATCCTATAGTCGAAACCTCATGCACCCGTTGGTTTGCATAAAGAACATCCAGAGTGTACATTGCTTTCACTTACCTCCCTAGTCGATCGCAGGTCAGTCCGTTTATTACACTCTCTTTCAAGCGAGGCATTCGTATGAAACTACTGCATGCAATTGCGCTTGTTTGTGTTGCCATGGTGCCGGTGAGTACCATTGCGCAATCACCCAAAGCCGGCGATGACGCGCTCGGCACACGGAAGTATGCTGACTTTGAGCGCCCCGCCTCGTGCGGTGCTTCATGTCACGTGGATTTCTACCAGCAGTGGCAACAGGCTATGATGTCCCAGGCGTACACACACCATTGGGACGAGATTGAGTACTTCAAACTTGCCGTGCCGCACGCCGAAATCGATCCGGTTGTCGCGGGCGTGAAGGCCGGGTGCAATGGTTGCCATTCGCCCATGGCTTTCCTCGCCAACGATGTGCCGCCGCCGAAGCCCGAAGCGAAGAGCCGTGCCAACGAATCGGTGCACTGCGATATCTGTCATACCGTCACCGGGTTCAAGGGAGACACACCTTTCAACTTCAATTTCTTCTCGGAGCCCGGCAGGGTGAAGTACGGACCGCGGGAGGGTCTGGTGTCTCCGGCCCATGAAACGAAGAAATCCGAGTTCCACAAGTCGGCTGAACTCTGCGGCACCTGCCACAACGAAAAAGACCCGAGAGGCGTCTGGGTCAAGTCGACCCACCTCGAATGGAAAGAGGGACCGTACGGAAAGCAGGGTGTAACCTGTCAGCAGTGCCATATGACCTACGCGCCCGGGCGGAACGCCACGATGTCGGCGGAACTCCCGGATATCGCCCAACATCTCTTCCACGGCGCACATGACAACGGCAAAGTGCGGGGGACGGTAGAGCTGCGGATCCATCCCGATATCCGTGAGGTGGAGCCGGGTGAGCGTATGAAGTTTACCGTCGCGCTGTTCAACCAGAAGGCCGGACACAAGTTTCCGACAGGTTCGGCGGAAGAACGGTTGCTCTGGCTTCACGTAGAGGCGACGGACGCCAAGGGAAACGTGTATCATCTGCCCGTTGACAAAAAAGGATTCACCGGAGAGGAATACACCATCGCGGCCAACACGCTCGCCTATCAGGACATGGGGATCCCGCTCAAGATTCCGGATTTCAAGGGGGTCCAGCGTGACGGCGTGCCTCCGGGAGACAGGATCTTCCGCCTTCCCTATCTCGATCCGCAGGGCCGGATGACCATCATGCAATGGAACACGGCATCCCTGGCCACCGACTATCGCATCGGCCCGCGGGAGACAAAAATCGAGACGTTTACCTGGAGCATACCCACGAACTGTGCCCCAGGAACTCTCAAGGTGAATGCCACACTGAATTATCAGAAACTCCCTGCCCCGCTGGCAGAGTTTCTCGGCGTTCCGATGGAGGAAGCGGAGATTGTAGAAGTGAACACGCATTCCACAACTGTTACCATATTACCATAGGTGACCCCATGACGAGACAAGTCATGATCCTTATTTGCGTCCTGGTTCTGTGTGCAGCAACAGTGGCGGATGTGTATGCTATCCCCGCCTTTGCGCGCAAGTACGACATGTCGTGCACTACCTGCCATCACCCCGCCCCGAAGCTGAAGCCCTTTGGCGATGAATTCGCCGGTAACGGATTCGTGCTGGCCGATAAGGAAGCACCCCGTGCATTCCGCGAGACCGGCGACGAGATTCTCATGCTGATGAGAGAGCTTCCTTTCGCTGTCCGGCTCGAAGGATTTGGCCGCTGGCAACCAGGATCGGAAGGCCGTACAGACATGCAGTGGCCGTATCTGGTGAAATTGCTTTCCGGCGGACAGATCGCCAAGGATATCGCGTACTACTTCTATTTCTTCTTTGGCGAACGGGGCGAAGTTGCGGGCCTTGAAGATGCGTTTGTGATGTTCAACAACGTCTTCAATTCCAAACTGGATGTGTATCTTGGTCAATTCCAGGTCTCCGATCCCCTGTTCAAGCGCGAGCTGCGGCTGACACTGGAGGATTACCAGATCTACAGGGTCAAGCCGGGGAGATCGTCTGCAAACCTGACCTACGACCGCGGAATCATGCTTACCTACGGATTGCCCACGGGCACGGATATCGTCGTGGAGATCCTCAACGGGGCAGGCATCGGAGCAGCTGACGCCGCGCGGAATTTCGACAACGACAAATACAAGAACACCGCTTTCCGGATCTCACAGGACCTTGGGGAGCACTTCCGACTGGGAGGATTTGTTTACTGGGGACGAGAGGCGGAAGGAGACAGGACCAACTCGCTCTGGATGGCCGGCCCGGATCTGACGGTTGCGGCGGAGAATGTCGAGTTGAATGTGCAGTATGTCGAGCGAAAGGATGACAATCCGTTTTACCTGGTCGGCGACTACCAGGTGAAAACACGTGGCGCTTTTGGAGAGCTGACGATTACTCCGGGAGGCGACAAGGGACGCTGGTACGGGGCGGCATTGGTGAACTGGGTCGATTCGGAGGTGGATGCTCTGGACTATCGGACGCTCACCGGGCATGTCGGGTACCTTCTTGCACGCAATTTCCGGCTGGTGGGAGAGTACACCTACGATATGGAAGCGAAAGCGCACCGCCTGAGCGCAGGGTTCGTTACGGCTTTTTGATGTTATGTGTCAACGCGGAGAGAGGAGACGATGCCGCCGGGAGGGAAGAAGCGTATGCCGGTGCTGTTTGTCGGGCACGGCAGTCCGATGAATGCTATCGAAAAGAATGCATACAGCCGGGCATGGGAAGAGATGGGCGGGAGGCTTCCCAGGCCCGAAGCGATCTTGTGCGTCTCTGCGCATTGGGAGAGCAACGGAACCAGCGTCACCGCAATGGTTTCACCCCGGACGATCCATGATTTCTACGGGTTCCCTCGAGAACTTTTCGCTGTGAAGTACGACGCGCCGGGGTCGCCTTCACTCGCAAAGCGCATCGCCGGGTTATGCCGTTCGACCTCCGTGGGATTTGATGAATCCTGGGGATTGGATCACGGTACATGGTCGGTGCTGTCTCGTATGTATCCGGCTGCGGATATCCCGGTGGTGCAGCTCAGCCTCGATCGTGCGAAACCTCCCGCCGCGCACTATGCCCTGGGAAAGGAGCTGGGGCCCCTTCGCGATGAAGGAATTCTGATACTTGGAAGCGGCAATATCGTGCACAATCTCGCGAGAATGGACTGGGAGGGGGGCGCATTCGATTGGGCTGCCGAGTTTGATGATGGAATTGCAGGAATGATCATCCGGCAGGATCATCAGGGAATTCTGGCGTTGCTGGACCGGCGAGAAGAGGTACGGTTGGCTATTCCGACCGCCGAGCATTTCCTTCCGCTGCTATACTGTCTTGCCGTGCAGGAGAAGGACGACAAGTTGTCATTCTTCAATGAAGACGTTGTCCTGCGTTCGATCTCGATGAGGTCCATCCATATCCACTCTTCACAGGACTGAGCGTGGGAAAGCTCACCATATCCCTGGCGGTTATCCTGCTCGTGCGATTTTTGCCGGCTGCCGCGCAACACGTGCAGCTCCCGTCATACTACACTCTGGATTCGGAGCTTGCCGACAGCCTCAACACTTTCGTCCGTTCGCTGAATCTCGACAGCACGTTTTCTGTGGGGGAGGACGGGACCGAACAGGTGTCCCTCGCCGTAATAGATCTGAATCACGGAAACCCCCGCTTCGGAGGAGTACATCCTGACAATTTCATATATCCGGCTTCCGTATACAAGATGTACGTGGCAGCGGAGATCCTCCGGCAGGTGTCGCGCGGCGACTATGCCCTGACGAGGCAGGTGGCGGTGACTGCACACAATGCGGTTGACGGGGCCAGGGAGATCCTGAGCGATCCCCGTCCCGTGCTTCACGCCGGTGACACGGTCACGATCAACTACCTGCTGGATCTTATGATCACGCGAAGTGACAACTCTGCGGCAAACTGTCTGATCGATGTCGCGAGGCGGGAAAACATTAATGACCTTCTTCATGAATACGGCTGGCAGGGTAGCGAGGTGACCCGCAAGTTTCTCAAGCGTAAGTTCGAAGACGCCGGCTACGACACCGTGCGGGGAACCGAAACCTGCGCATTGCATGCGGCGGACTTCATGTACCGCATTACATCGAATCAACTGGTAAATCCGTGGGTCAGTCAGCAGATGAAGGCGCTGCTCGGGCGGCAGCTTGACATGTCCAAACTCTCTCCCGGCCTGCCTCCCGGGGCGATGTTCTCTCATAAGACCGGGTGGTTCTCGTTCTGGACAAACGATGTCGGTATTGTCGATGACGGCAGGACCCGGTATATTATAGCATGTTTTGTCCCTATGCGGGAGGCGGAGGCGGGAGAAAAGATGAAGGTGCTGTCGGGCAGGATTTTCAACTTGCTCCGGCAGCCACAGGACCGCCCGTGAGTTGCGTTTTCTGATGCAACACAGAAGAGGAATGCCATGAAGAAGCATGCGATGCTGTTGTGTAGCGCGATCCTGCTGACGTTTCAGGGAGCCGGTGCGAACGAACGATTCGAGAAGGACACCATCGCGACGGCGGCGGGGGATCTTGTTATCACGTTCGTCGGCCACGGAACGCTGATGATGCAAGTGGGGGGGAAGACGATTCATATCGACCCGGTCGCACAGTATGCCGACTATAGTACACTGCCGAAAGCGGACGTGATTCTGATTACCCATCATCACGGCGACCATTGTGACCCAAAGGCCATCGAGAAGATCCGGACAGCCGCCACGACAACGATCCTTACGGCGACCTGTGCGCAGAATGTCACGGGGGGGATTGTCCTGGCGAACAACGAGATGCGAACCATAGGAGTTGTGACGGTGACCGCTGTGCCTGCGTACAACGTGAAGCACGGCCCCGGAGAGGGAAAGGTGTTCCATCCCAAAGGCGAAGGGAACGGTTACATTCTCACCGTGGGGAAAACGCGTGTCTACGTGGCCGGCGATACGGAGAATACTCCGGAGATGAAGGCGCTGAAGAATATCGATGTTGCCTTTCTGCCGATGAACCTGCCGTATACGATGACGCCGGAAATGGTCGCCGATGCGGCGAGGGCATTCAGACCGAAGATCCTCTATCCGTACCACTTCGGGCGTACGAATGTGAACACGCTGCTGGAGCTCTTGAAAAAGGAGAGTGCGATCGAGGTGCGTGTCAGGCAAATGCAGTAGCGTTCGTTTACGTTGGAGATGGGTGTCGCGGCTCACCCGGGATAGTTGTGGAGCACCCCGCGTGCAATGTCGAGCACCATTGTCCGCAGTTCTTCGGGTTCGAGCACGGTCACGCCTTTTCCCCGGCTCACGACCCAGCTTGCCACTTCGGTAAGCGAGTTCACCGTCGCCTCAAAGGTGACGGACCCGTCGGCGGCTTCAGTAATCACCTGGGTTTCCAGCATCTGCTGGGGTTTTATCCTCTCCGCCCACGTCCGGTCGAGGCGGAGCTTGATGTGGTGTTCCTCCGTCCCGATCCAGCTGCGGAATGAATGGCGAAAGACCCGCTCAATCTCGTCGTGTGAAGGCGGGGTGAATTTCTTGTCGAGAGGGCGCACGTGCAGCAATTTGTTGAGATGATATTGCTTCATTCTTCCCTCGTCGAGACTCAGGACGCGCCAGTACCCTTCGCTGCTGAAAATGAGAAGGGGGCGCAGTTCAACGTTTTTCTCCCTGCGCCGGTCGTCTTTCTGGTAATCGATCCGGACTACCTTCCTCTGCTCAATGCACTGCTGGAGCCGGACGAGGTTGCTGAGTGATCGTCCGTGGACCTTCTTTACCATGAGGCGTGTGGCGCGGTCGATTCCTCCCTCAGCCGTGCACAATCCCATGTATTGAATGATCAGACGTCGGAGAGTCCCGGTGTCGACATCACGTCCAATCTGAATCCCTTTGCGGCGCTCTGAGTGAATGTCAATTCCCTCGCTGCGAAGGTCACGCATGTCGCGTTTGATCGTCGGGATGTCCCTGTCGAAGAATACGGCGAAATCGCTCACGCCGTAGCACTCAGTGTTGTCAAGAGCGAGCCCGAGGATTTCTATCTTGCGTTTGAGATTTGTCTGGAGTTCAAGCATGGCAGGTCTCCGTGAGCATACAAGGGTACACCAATCTCGCAAAATGGAGAACCATTCGCAACGAGTGTGGCGGCATGGCTTTGGTGAGACCCGCCGCCCGTATTGCATTTGTTCACCGTGATGATGAACTTTCACTGTCAGAATTGTGAACTCCATGCACCACCGTGACCGAGTCGCTGCTGCCCTGAAGCGCGAGCCCGTTGACCGCGTCCCCATATGGATGTGGTTTCACCCCGCCACGCTCGCGCGGCTTGCGCGCCATCTTGGCGTTCCACAACAGCGGGTGGCCGATGCTATGGGAGACGATATCCGTCAAACCTGGATCGGCAACAATTTCGCGATGGAGGGGATTCTTCATGATCGCGAAGGGGAGGGGCATACCGACTTCTGGGGTATCGAGTGGGTACGGGAAGGATTCTTCAACCAGATCAGGAGATCGCCGCTGGCGAACGCGAACGTGGAGGCGATTCTCGGATACGAGTTCCCGTACGATCGCACGGACGTTTTGCTAGGACTCATGGACCCCGTGATCGCCAATCGCGATGGCTTCTTCATCGGTTGTGATATCTCCCCCTGTCTGCTCGAGATCCTGTTCCGTATCCGCGGGATGGAAGACGCGCTCCTGGATCTCGCCGCTGCGCCTGAATCCGCCGCAGTGCTCCTGAGGAAAGCGGCCGATTTCTCCGTCCATCTCGCACGCGAAGCCTGCAAGCGTTTCCCGCTTGACTGGCTGTGGACCGGTGACGATGTGGGCGGACAACAGGCATTGATGCTGAGCCCGCAGCGCTGGCGTGCGTCAATTCGTCCGCACCTTGCCCGCATCTTCGCAGTCGGAAAGAACAGCAACATGCCGGTCGCGTATCATTCCTGTGGAGCCATCCGCCCAATCATCCCCGATCTGATAGAAATCGGGCTGACTGTACTCAACCCCATCCAGTGCAATTGTCCGGGAATGGAGCCGGCCAGCCTGAAGAAGGAATTCGGCCGTGATCTGGCGTTCATGGGGGGAGTCGACACGCAGGAGCTGCTTCCTCGGGGCACGGCCGATGAGGTGTTCCGGCAAACCCGGAGGCTTATCGAAAACATGACAGTGGACGGCGGGGGATATATTCTCGCCGCGTCGCATTCGGTCCCTCCCGAAACGCCCCTGGAAAACGTGTTCGCCATGTATGCCGCCGCCGGAGAGTCACGCGAGGCAATTATGGACCGTGCCGCCGCGATCCGCGCCGGACATTAGGAAGGAGTTGTTCTCATGCCATGGCTTCAGCGGGAATTCTCACTCATTGCCCGGCAGCGGGGTTTCCATCTGGTCACCTCCGAGATCCTGTCGAAAATCCCGGAGCTCGCGACGTACCGCTCCGGGATTCTGCATCTGTTTATCCAACACACCTCCGCATCTCTCACCATCAATGAAAACGCCGACCCGAGTGTCCGTGTGGATCTGGAGCGGCACTTCAATGTGATTGTCCCCGAAGACACGCAGTACTACACGCATGACACCGAAGGACCGGATGACATGCCAGCACACTTCAAGGCGTCCCTCCTTGGCACTTCTCTGACAATCCCCATCACCGACGGCCACCTGAATCTCGGCACCTGGCAAGGAATCTACCTTTGCGAGCATCGCGAGGACGGGGGGAACAGGCGCATCGTCGCCACAATCACCGGCGAATAGCACAACACGACTAGTTGTCGGCAGCAGACCCCGGTTATCATCCCGTTATCCCTCGCCGCGAAATCTGAGAATGCCAATGAAATGACACCTTTTCCGAACGGCATGCCACGCGGGATCTCCCGGAACAATTGCGGGGGACAGTGTGTTCCATATAAGTATCGTTTTCTGAGATGCCTATAGTCCGACTTCGCTCAGTAGACGTCATCCTGTTCTCTAAGCTTCTGTTGATCAACGGGCAACACGCTCGGAACGGCCCCATGTGGATGCATGATCTACCCCCTTTGTGCATCAGAACCGAACGCTGTGCAGACCTCCGTCAAATCCCTCCGCCCGCGCCAATTGCACCGGCGTATTTCATGTTATCGAAAGTCCAGCGACCCCCTATTTCCGGGAGGGACAACGCTTGAAAACCACCTTTGAGCTATTCCACCCATTCTCAGGAGGTACTTCGCATGCCCAGAGAAATTCGTGAAGTGGTGAAGGTAGCCGCCTTCACCATGGTACTTGTCCCCGCCCTAATTTCGTTTTCGTCGGGGCAGACCAGTCACAGGTCGACTGATGCGCTGGCCAGGGAAGCGGATGTTGTAGCTGTGGGTAAAGTGACGGCCACGAAACCTGAGTGGGATCGCGGAAGGTCGCGCATCGTCACGCGTGTGACAGTTGCTATAGGCGAGTACATGAAAGGCGGCGCGGGGAATGTGATTACCCTGACAACTCCGGGCGGCGAGGTCGATGGCGTGGGCGAGTGGTACAGCCACAGCGCACGATTCGTCGCAGATGAAGATGTCGTGGTGTTTGCCGGACGGGATGCAGAGGGTGGTTTTCGGATACACGGGGGACCCGAAGGGAAGATCACCATCACCAAAGATGAACTCTCCGGTAAGGCCCGGGTAGGCGGGCAGATGACCCTGGATGAATTCCGCGCCAGGATCAAAGCTGCCGTTCAGGAACAGCAAATGGAATAGCAGCGCACGTCGATAGAGGACGACGGTCGACGTCTGCTGTGCAACACACTGTGGCCTCTGACCATCCTCTTCACTGTCCAACTATCATTCATCCCTCAGGGTTACTGTATGAAACTGTTCACAGCAATCATCACCCCGCTCGTTCTGCTCGTTCCGCAGATGACCGTCGGACAGAACAACACCATCATTCTCCCCTACCAGTCGCAGGGCTTCAAGTATGCCGTGGTCAAAGGGTCGGACGCCCAGACAAGGACATTTCATACTATTGGTTTCAATGATGCCGCCTGGTTGATCGGGCAGACAGCCGTCGGCACCCTGAACAATACCAGCTCACCACCCTGTCCTCTCAATGACGCCGCACACGTACACATTACCTGGCCTTCTTCCAGAGATATTCTTCTTCGCAAGAGTATCGCCGTGCCTGCAGGAGCCCGCAATCTGAAGGTCGGTGTTGCGCTGGACAACAAGGTGCAGGTGTTTTTCAACGGAACCGAAATTTCGGGCGGTGTTCGCCGGCACGACGATTGTGCGGGAATCGACAATTTGATATTCAGCGTCCCCGACAACATTGTGAATACCGGGAATAACCTCCTTGCGGTCCATGGCATCTGGGATGACAAGAAGAGCTACCTCGACGTTCAGGTAACGGGTGATATTACCTATACCATCGCTGCAAGTGCCGGTCAAAATGGGACGATAGCACCAACCGGCACAGTGTACGTGACTCCGGGGGGGTCGCAGTCATTCGTCATCACACCTGCCGCCGGATACCATGTGGACAGCTTGTTCGTCGACGGCGTTCTCATTCCCCCGGCGACAGGGTACACATTCCCCGCAGTCACCGCAAATCATACCATCCGTGCCATCTTCTTGATCAATACGTACACGCTGGCGGTGGATGCGGTAAACGGATCCGTGGTAAAGAACCCCGATCTTTCACACTACACCCACGGCAGCACAGTGCAATTGACCGCGACCGGGATTCGCGGGTATCATTTCGGACGCTGGACCGGGGACACGTCAACTACGGCGAATCCCCTCGTCATCACAATGGATGGCAACAAATCCCTCACGGCAGTCTTCGACGAGAATATACCGGTCACCTATAGCCTCAGCAGCTTCACCGAAACAGCACTCCGGGAGGCGATCGATGCCGCGAACGCCCATCCGGGGGCGGATACCATCAGAATCACGGGCAGCGGAACCATTGTGCTGACGGATACACTGCCTTCATGTATCGATGAGATCGTTTTTGATGGCTCCGGTGCAGGAGGGACCGGTGGAGTGCCGGCAGTGGGTCTCGATGGCTCACTGATCCAGCTCAATGGCCGTGCCGCAAGCCGTGTAAACGGCCTGGAACTTGGAGCGGGCTACAGCACCATCCGCGGGTTTGAGATCAGCGGATTCGCGGGAGTGGGCGTTCTCATCACAAGCGACAGCAACCGTGTCGAAACAAATGTCATTGACGCCAATAGCGCGGGTGGAGTGCTGGTTATTGACGGGAATGGCAACACCATGACGGGCAACCGCATCGAAGCCAATGGTGGACCCGGCGTCGCGGTCCGGCAGGAGACCAGGATTCCTCCTGCATCGGGCAACGCGATTCTCGGGAATTCAATTTTTGGCAATGCGGGCCTGGGGATTGACCTGGGGGCGCCGGGGGTAACCTCCAACACTTATCCGCCCGGCCCGTCCAGACCCGAAGCGCGACCTATTGCACCGGGCGCCGTGAATTACCGGCAGAACTTCCCGGTGCTTTACTCGGCGTCGATTGCCGGTAGCTCGCCATCACAGATTGAGGGCTCGCTGGTGAATTGGAGCAACTCCCGTTTCCTGATTGAAGTCTTTGCCAACGGAGACGCGCATCCATCAGGTTTCGGCGAAGGCAAAACACTCCTCGGATCCCAGTGGGTTGAAACCGACGCTGCCGGATATGCCTGGTTCGCCATCGACTCCGGTACGCCCCTGCAGTGGGGTGAATTCGTCTCCGCAACAGCCACTGACGAGGCCAACAACACATCAGAATTTTCCGCTGCGTTACCCGCCGGTGTGAAAACGAGGACCTTCGGAGACCATTACGTTATCAATACCACCCTCTCGGGCATCCCGCTGCACTGGCCGGACGGTAAGGCAACCTATTCTATAAGTTCCAATGTGCCGGCGGCATTTGTGCCGATCCTGGAGCAGTCATTTGCGACCTGGAGCGCCATCCCTCCCGTGCACTACACCAACAGCGGCTCGGCCTCCGGGAATGCATTTGGAGGCGCCCCCGACGGCGTCAATAATGTGGCGTGGGTGACGGACAATTGGGTAGATGTGACCGGAGCGGATCTCAATACCGTTGCTCTCACGCGCGTCCGCTACAACGCTTTCAATGGGGAGAAGCTGGATGTGGATGTGGCGTTCAATGTCAAACCTACACCCTCATCGCCGACCGGCTTTGAATTTGCCATAGTGTCCGAACCTGATACCAGCAGTCCGATAAAAGATGTGGAGGGCACGGCGACGCACGAATTCGGTCACTTCAGCGGACTTGGCGATCTGTACAACCCCGGATATGCGCAATATGTCCGGTACATGGGTATAGAGAATCAGGAAATGACCATGTACGGAATCCTGCGGGGCAGCGAGACGAAGAAGCGTACGCTCGAAGCTCCTGACGTCGAAGGCATCAACTACATCTACTCGCACATTCCCCCGTCGCATGCGGACCTTGTGCTCGTGGTCGACGGAGCGACGTTCGCCTCGAGTTACAATGGTTTTGGTCCATCCAAAGAAAGTATGAAAGAGCTCGTTGAACGGATGAGGGATGGCGACCGGGTGGGCGTCATTCAGCTACCCGCCACCGACGTTCTGGGCACCATACAGAACGGCAGCGTTCAGGAAACAGGACTGATAACAGTCAACGCGAATACCCGGAGCGCGATCGTCGCCAAAGTCGATGCGATGACTGAAGGTGGGTCAAGCTCGCTCGGTGCCGGACTACAAGCAGGCGCGCTGCAGCTTATGGCCAACCCGCTTGCGACCAACGGCAAAGCAATGATTCTTTTCAGTGCGGGCGATGATGTCGGCAGTCCCTTCGCGCTGTCGGTGATACCCAATCTCACATCGTCCCACATCTATCTCTTCACAATGGGGTTTCAGGAGAACGGCAACGGCCAGCGCCTGAGCAGCGAGCTCGCTGACTCGACGGGGGGAGCGTACTTCCTCGCAGCCGATTCTACAATACATCAGGTGGTCAAAGAGATCTGGTACAGGCTCGCAGGCTGGCAGATTGTCGGCGATTCTTCAATTATCTCGAATGCTACCGCCTTCAACTGGCAGGGCGCGTTCAATTTCCAGGGCGGCTTCAATTACCAGGGTGCTTTCAACTATCAGGGCGGCTTCAATTATCAAGGCGGCTTCAACTATCAAGGAGCGCGTGTCGATGAAGGGACACTGCAAATCCTGCCCGCCTTCAACTGGCAGGGAAGTACCGGTGAGCTGGTGCTTGTTCCTCCGCAGGACGGACTGACAATCTCCGATGCGGGTGGTACAATACCGGAAAACTTCTCGGTCATCACCCCTGAAAACTGGGACAAAGTTCCTGTTCCGAACCAATTCTTCACCGCGATAAAGTATGTCAGAGGAACAACATACAACTTCTACAAGGTGACCAATCCGAAACCGGGTACCTGGGCACTATTGCCCGGCGGGGACCCGGCGAACCCCACTGCACCGGAGCAGCTGAATCTGTCACTGGCCGCACTCACGGACGTCACGCTGAACGTGCAGTTTGCTAAGTCGACATATCTTCCGGGAGATGAGATCCAGATCCAGGCAAGTCTTTCTCAGGGCGGCCCGACACTGAGTGGGGAACACATCACCGGCGGAGTGCCGATCAGTAACGCGAACGTCCGGACGGATGTCACGATTCCCGGATCGCCGACCCCTGTCTCGATCACGCTATCGCCGATTGGGTATGGACTCTATTCCGGGGTATTCAACGCCACCTCCGAGGCCGGGACGTACCGGTTCGAGACGCATGCGTCCGGCACAATCTCCGTCGATGGCGTTGCGGGTACCACGCAGGTCAGTTTCACCCGGCAGAGCGAACAGTCTGTGTTTGTGTCCCCGCCGCTGGTGCCCGATGCTGTCCTGCTGGCGACAAACAACGCGATGGTGAAAGATAGTTCGCACATTGTCTCCGGGAGTATCATCGTCAACCAACAAGGGACCGGATCATCCCTGTACCCGCAAGTGGATCTGCTCATCGGCAAAGGGGTCTCAACTCCGCCACAGTTCACGCTGAAAGCCTCCAGGATCTCCGTCCTTTCCGGGGCGACCGTCGCGAGTGACGTCTTCTACAATCAACTCACGAACACCGGAGTGATCACCGGTACAACAACCACCCCCCTGGCGCTTCCCGTCGTGGCCGCACTCCCGCCGTTCGAAACTGCGTCTGCCGGAAAGAAGGACATCTTCGTGGGCGATGGACAAGCGGTGACGATCGCAGCCGGGAAGTACAGGCATATCGTACTCCTGCACGATGCGACGCTCACATTCACCGGGGGCACCTATGACATCGCGAGCCTCTGGATCGAAGACAGATCGAAGGCGGTCTTCAACGCTTCATCAAAAGTGCGGATCAGGTATGGCTTTGCCGCAGACGACCACGTATATGTCGGCCCGGCTAATGGGAGCTCGATCGACGCATCGCAAATTATCTTTTTCGTCGGTGGTGCAGATGCGCTGTTCCCGTTCACCCGCGGAGCCGGCTTCGGTCCCAAGGGAACGGTGTACGCAAACTTCTATGCACCGAACGGCACCCTTGCAATGGATGACGGCGTTCAGGCCACCGGCTCGTTTATCGCGAGAAACGTTGTGATCGGGAAAAAGGTGCAAATCACATTGGCGAATTCCTTTACCGGGCTGACGAAGAGTTCCGGTGATGTCTGGACGCTTGAACCCGGAGGTACCACCGCAACGGAGCAGATTCCGACGGAGTACGCCCTCGGGCAGAACTATCCCAACCCTTTCAATCCGACGACCACAATCGCATTCCAGGTCGCAGGAAGCGGATTGCAGGACGTACAACTCATGGTATACGACCTGCTCGGAAGGGAAGTGACCACGCTGATGAATGAACCACGCGGACCGGGCAATTACCGCCTTCAGTTCGACGCAAGAAACCTTGCCAGCGGGATGTACATCTACCGCCTCACTGTGGGTGGCTTCGTGGAAAGCCGGCACATGATCCTGTTGAAGTAAATGGCAAGGAGGATAAGCACATCATCAACCCCCGGGTGGCACTCCGCGCTGGCACTGGCATGTGCGGCGATGGTCGGTGCGATGGGGCTGCAGGCCCGGGAGTCGATTCCCTTTCACCACCTCACGGTGAAACAGGGATTGTCGCAGGGGTCTGTCAATTGCATCTTGCAGGATACCAGGGGATTCATCTGGCTCGGGACGCAGGATGGCTTGAACCGCTTCGACGGGTACAACTGTACGATCTTCAAGCATGATCCGGAGGATCCGCATTCCCTCAGCGACAATTTTGTTTTGGGCGTCTACGAAGACTCGAGCGGCGCGCTCTGGGTGAAAACGCTGAATACGCCTGCGGTGGTGAATCGGTTTGACCGGGCAACCGGTTTCTTTCGTCGTATCGCCGCCGACAGTGTCAACCTCATCGGCATGCGCGGCAATACGGTCAAGGCCGAGTACCAGTCCCCCGATGGTGTCCGGTGGCAGGGGACAATCGGCGGCGGAGTCACGCGCTACGATCCCTCAAGCGGTGTGTCAACATCATTCAAGAACGAACCGGGAAACCCCAACTCCATATCTGATGACCGGGTGTACTCTGTCAAAGGTGATCGTCTCGGTTTCATCTGGATAGGGACACGGCAAGGTCTGGACTGCCTTGATCCACGCACGGGGGTGTTCAAACACTTCCGGCACGACGCCGCGAATCCGAACAGCGTGAGTGACAATTGGGTCTGGCCGATACTGGAAGACCGCGACGGTCACCTCTGGTTTGGCACATTCCGTGGCGGTTTGAACCGCTTCGACAGACGAACGGGGAAATTCACGCGGTTCAGGCACAGCGATGCAGATCCCCGCAGTCTCGCCGGCGATCAACTGTACTCCCTGTATGAGGATCAGTCGGGGATGATATGGGTCGGAACGAATGAACACGGTGTCGATCGATTCCATCCGCATCTCAATCCGTTTCAGCACCTGGCCAATGATCCCGCAAACCCCGGGAGTCTGATTGACAACAGTATACTGTCTATGTTTGTCGACCGTTCGGGAGTCGTATGGGTCGGCACGCAGCGCGGTGTTGACCAGTTCGACCGGGAGACGGGAACGTTTCGCCATCTCTCCCACAATGCCGCCATACCCGATGGGATCGGCGACAACCAGGCGCAGTGTTTCACCGAAGATCGCGACGGCAATCTCTGGATCGGCATGGTGAGCGGCGGTCTGGACATGTACAACCCTGCGACTCGCCGCTTTCGCCATTACCGGCACAACGAAAACGATCCACGGAGCCTCAGCGATGATCGCGTCTACGCTCTTACCGCTTCTTCCAGAGGCGGCGTCTGGGTGGGGACATACGGAGGCGGGCTCAACTACTTCAACCCTGTGACGGGTGTGTTCACACGCTATCCACACGTCGACTCGCTCCCGTCGAGCCTCGGTGCGCCAGGGGTTCTTTCTCTTCACGAAGACCGGAACGGCACCCTCTGGGTGGGCACGTACGGTGGGGGGCTCGACAGGCTCCATCGTGATTCGACCGCGTTCACCCATTACCGGCACCGGGACAGTGATGCCCGCAGTCTTAGCGACAATATGGTGCTCTGTGTGACCGAGGATCGGGGTGGGAAGCTCTGGCTCGGGACTATGGGCGGTTTGAATCGCTTCGACCCCGTGACCGGACTTTTTGACACGTATCGTGAAAAGGATGGGTTGCCCAACAGCATGGTGTGGGGGATACTTGAAGATGCCCATGGCCGCCTCTGGATAAGCACAAACAAGGGACTCGCCCTGTTTGACCAACGCACCGCGACGTTTCACGCGTACGACTATACCGATGGACTTCAGGGGGACGAGTTCAACCAGAATGCGTTTGCCTCCGATGCGCGTACGGGGGAACTCTATTTTGGCGGGGCGAACGGGTTTACACGGTTCCATCCGGACAGCGTACGAGCAAACTCCTTTGTCCCGCCGGTTGCGTTCACATCGTTCGTCCGATATAACAGTGACGATGCAGCGGGAAAGCCGATCGAGGAACCCGGAATCGACGCGAAGGAGGAAATCCGCATCTCGTACAAGGACAATGTGGCTGTCATTGAATTTGCGGCGCTGAATTACTTCAACACATTCAAGAACCAGTACGCGTACAAGCTTGAAGGATTCACCGAGAATTGGATCCAGCTCGGTCCCGAGCATCGGGCTACATTTACAAACCTTGATGGGGGTTCGTACACCCTGCGGGTCAAAGGATCCAACAATGCCGGGGTGTGGAACGAAGAGGGAGGGTCCCTCCGGATGGTGGTGAGCCCGCCCTGGTGGAAGACCCCGTGGGCCTACGCGGGCTATCTGCTTCTGGCTTTCGGTGTTGCTTTTACCGCGCGAAGAGTCGAGCTGAACAGGCGCGAGCAGAAGTCGAGGATGCGCGAGGCCACGCTGCACGCGAAAGCAGTGGAGGCGGAAAACCGGGCACTCGAAGCGGAGAACCGGCGGAAAACGAAAGAGCTCGAAGATGCGCGCCAATTGCAGCTCTCGATGCTCCCCCGAACGATCCCGCAGGTGCCGGACTATCACATTGCGGTTTCCATGCAGACAGCGACGGAAGTCGGCGGTGACTACTATGATTTCAGCATTGCTCAGGATGGTGCGGTAAATGTGGCGCTCGGCGATGCGACCGGTCACGGATCGCAGGCGGGGACCATGGTCACGTTGATGAAGGGACTGTTCGTCTCCGACGTGCAGCGCTTCGGCATCGTGGCGTTTTTCCGTCACTGCAGTCGCACCATCAAGGAGCTGCAGCTGGGGCGGGTGTTCATGGCGTTCACCCTTGCCAGGGTGCAGGGGCCGACCCTCTCGCTATCGTGTGCCGGCATGCCTCCGGTGTTTCACTACAAACGCTGTGACGGAACGGTGACAGAAGTACTCCTCGAAGGCATGCCCCTGGGGGCGATGAAGAACCCCTCCTACACGCTTCAGGACATCGCCCTGGGGGAGGGTGATACCGTCCTTATGCTCAGTGACGGATTGCCCGAGCAGTTGAACGCACACCAGGAGATGTTCGGGTACTCACGCGTTGCGCAGGCTCTGGCAGAAGTTGGCAACCGTTCACCGGAAGAGATTATCACCCATTTCAATCATGCCGCAGAGACATGGAGAGGAACAGCATCGCAAGATGACGATATCACACTCGTCGCGATCCAGCGAACACCGGCTTCCGCGTAAAGAGACTCCGGTGTCTGATCCCATGAGGTTGCACCTGACGCTCCCGCGGATTCCTGACATCGAGCTCGTCGCTATTGAGGGGTTGGAACGTCTTGCCCGGCACCTCGGGATCGCCGATGATAAGGTGGGAGAAGCGAGAATTCTCGTCGCCGAAGCTGTCACGAATGCTCTCGAGCATGCGGGTGACACACCGCCGACGGTGCGCGTGGAATTTACGCTGACGACGGAGGAGATCGTGATCTTCGTCCAGGACAGAGGGAAGGGCTTTGACCCTGCCGCGGTTGAGGATCCCGAGATAACAGGAAAACTCGGCTCGTCGAATAAACGGGGATGGGGACTTAAACTGATGAAATCTCTTTCCGATGACTTCCGGATCGAATCGGGCAGTCAGGGAACCACCATTAGTATTCGCAAACTGCTGAGGTGAGGAAGCCCATGGACCAACAATTTACTCTCACAAAAGAAGTGCGCGGGGAATGTCTGATTGTGACAACCTCGGGGTACATTAACAATGTCGGAGGCGAGGCGATTGCTTCGGAGTGCGGCGCTCATTTTGCCAATGGCATCCAGGACGTCATTCTCAACCTCGAATACTCGAAGGTCGTGAACTCCATCGGCATGTCGTACATCATCGAAATTATCGAACGGCTCCAGGAAACCGGGGGCACACTGGTGTTCACGAACCTGGATGCGGCGGTCGAAAAGATGCTGTCCATTATGGGGCTGTTCAAGTATGCCCGCAAAGAAGCGACAGTGGCTGACGCACTGTCGGCACTCGGACGCAAAGGCGTCGGACACGAATCGAGATGACTATGCTTCAGGAGACCACACAGGACCTGCTGTGCGCTCGCATCGCGATGCTCCAGAAAGCCACGCACGCGCTCACACGGGCGCTGACATTGAAAGACTTCGGCGCGCAGTTCGCGGGCGTGGTGCAGGAGATGTTCTCCCCCGTGGACGTGCATGTGCTCTTCCGTCCCGAGGGGTCCGTGTGGTGGCAGCCTCTCATGTCCGGAAATGCGGAAAGCGGGGGAGGCGCCCTCCCGCCCGTGACAGACGAGCCGACACCCGAATGTGTTGTCCGGGAACTGCCATCCGGGGTCGCGGTGAGCCAGCGGCTTTCCGACGGAGCAGCATTTCGCTTCTACTGCATTCGTGACTCCGCAATGACGGGCGATGCGGACCTGGACGTCATCACACTGCGCTTGCTGGCATATTTCTTCGATACATCGTACCACGAACTGCAGACGCGCAAGAAGCGGAAAGAGCTGGTTTTTTCGCTGAACCACCGTCTTCTGCAGCTGAACAGTCTGATCGACACGGGTATCGAGGTGACAAAGCTGGAGGCCCGGGAATCCCCGCAGCGTCTCGCGCTCGAACGGGCCGCAGCGCTCACGAACGCGTCGGCCGGGCGGGTGAGAGTGTTGCGCGGTGATCTGCTCAGGGAAGAGGTGTGCTTTCCGGAAGGGGCGAACGTGGCACCGGGATGGGTGACGAAAAGCCGTATCGAAGCTGAGTTCGTGTTTGGTGAAGAAACCTACCAATTCGAGCTCTATAACAAGGAAAGCAGGGACGGGGTGGAACAATTCGACGCCACCGATCACCTGCTGCTGGATGCGCTCGTGCGGCAGGTGCATGCATCGCTGGAGAACCGGTATCTGCATACACAGGCGCTTGAGAAACAACGGCTGGAACAGGACCTGCTTGTCGCCGCGTCGATACAGGAAAAAATCCTGCCGGCAAAGCTGCCGGACATTCCGGGTTACGATATCGCGGGCATCAACATTCCTTCAAAGTCGGTCGGTGGCGACTACTACGACTGCATCCCACTCGCGGACGGGAGGTGTGCGTTGATCATGGCGGATGTTGCCGGCAAAGGCATACCCGCCGCGCTCCTGGTGAGCAGTCTGCACGCGTATCTGCGGGCGTATCTTGAAAGCGGCATCCCCCTCGTAGACCTCGTGCGCCGCTTGAACCAGGTCATCTACACGGCATCGACGGATGACAAATTCATCACTGCATTCGTCGCGATTCTGACACCGGAGACGGGAACGATCGAGTCGGTGAGTGCCGGCCACAATCCGGTCTACTGTATGAGAGCCGACGGCACCGTGCAAGAGTTGAACGCCGGAGGGATCGCCCTGGGAATGCTGGAGATGGATTTTCCCTACCAGGGCGAAATCACGGTTATCGACAAGGGGGAAGGGGTGCTCTTGTACACCGACGGGATTCCGGAAGCCGCGGATGCAACGATGGAACTCTACGAATCACATGTGCCCCTGAAAGAATTCCTCCTGCAACACCGGCACCTGTCAGCGCGGCAGTTCATCGCCGGGTTGATACATGATATCCGGAGTTTCACGGGCAACGCCCCGCAAAACGACGATATCACGGCGCTATACGTTGTCCGATCGCGCTGAAGTGTCCATCCCGGCGTCCGTATCGATCCTCCAGTACTTTCCTCCTCCGCCTTCGCGCGCCATGTACCGGTATTCCACGAGCGACCGGCGCAGGCGTGCGGTATCTTCGTTGAAGTTGCCCAGGATCTGATTCACCCTCTTCTCGGTGTAGCGCACGCCGGGTGCGAAGGCTTTCAGTACATGGCGGACAAGCACAAGGTATTTCTTCTCCTGCACCGGAAACATCTTGATACGACCATCGGGTTCTGTGAATGTCGAGAGAACTTTCCGTTCAAATGCGTCCGGATTTTCGGCGACGGATATCGACGGTTTCTCCGCCTGCTGCAGGAGAGTCCGGGCCATGACACGCAGCGCTTCGGTATTGAGCCGGTAGACGCTGTAATAGCTTTCCGCCTTTGCCGACACCAGCCCGGCGTCTGACAAACGGGAAAGATGGTGCGACACCGTGGACACGCCGATCTTCAGGGCTCTGGCAATCTGTTCCACGGTCCGGGGGGATTGGGCGAGCAATCCCACAATCCTCAGACGCTGGGGTTCGCCGAGGACTTTGAAAAAGCGCACATACTGATCGAAATGTTCGGGTTGCGTCATATCTTGTCCTATAGAACTATTTCGACTAATGTAGAAATAATTTTACGAAAGGTCAAGTGCCTGCAGACTGATGATTTTCGACTCGGTTTTGCATTTGAGACAACGAATCGATTCCGTCGCGCTTTTTGACGAGGCAATCCGGTTGCTTGACACATTACACAGATTTCTCCATATTGAAATTATCGATACAGTTAACGCTAACTAGAAGTGCGGAGTCTTTCGCTTGAAATCCCCTCCCGGACGCCCTGTTTTCGCGTTTTGCTTCATTGCCGCGTCTGCTATCCTCCCGCTGACTCAGGTTCACCCCGCGACCTATTATATCTCAACAACCGGGAGTGACTCGCAGCCCGGCACAATCGATCAGCCGTTCCTGACACTCGCCAAGGCTGTGGGACTCTCCACCGCCATATTTAGCCCCGGGGATACGATCCTGGTCAGGGGTGGAGTGTACAGTAGCCCGGCGACGGTCACCATATCCAAAAACGGCACCACGACCGCGCGCTATCATCTCCTGGCGTATCCGGGCGAACGTCCACTGCTGGATTGCTCCTGGCTCGCGCCGTTCGCCGAGGTGACTGCCGCAGACTTCGTCAGCATCGACACCGCAGGCGTCGGCGGGCCACGCAAGGCCGACGGGAGCCTCCCGGACATCACGTATCTCGTCCCCGCACCGTCGAGTCAGTTCGTGGATGCAGGAACCGATGTGGGATTGCTCTTCAACGGCAGTGCGCCGGATCTCGGGGCATTCGAAACTCAGGCACCCGCCGGCCTGGCATCCCACGGCATTCCCAAGGCCGGTGGATTTTCTTTACTGCCAACGTATCCCAACCCATTCAACGGGGCGACGACCATCGCATACATGCTGCCCGCACGTAGGGAGATCACGGTAACGATTTTTGACACGCGCGGCACGCGTGTCCGGACACTCTTCCGGGCTGTCCAGGATGCCGGTTTCCACTCGCTCCGATGGGATGCCACAACTGACGCGTTGCGTCCTGCCGCCTCCGGTGCGTATATCGCCCGGATTCAGGCAGGACAGGAAGTGCGGTCCGCCCGGCTGGTTCTCCTGAAGTAACCCCCGAACTGAAGCTGTTCGCGATAGGGTGAATTGTGCCTTGTGGGGATGGCTGGCCCTACCTGATCAGCAGCATCTTGCGCTCCATCGTCGACGACCGGGTCATCATCCGGCAGATATACATCCCTGTGGCCAACCCGCTGCCGTCGAACTGCACAGCGTGCTGACCTTGCTCAACGATGCCGTCCAGCAAGACGGCGACCCGCTGTCCAAGGATAGACACGACCTCAAGTCGGACCTGCTGTGGTGCGGCCAGTGAAAATCGTATCGTTGTGGTCGGATTAAAGGGGTTGGGGTAGTTTTGATGGAGTATCATTGCTGACGGCTGTACCGCAGGAGTCGGAGCGACGGCAACAAACTGTGCTGCGCCCACAAGCGGAAGATCCACATATGACGGTGCGGCCGCTGAAGAGCTGACGCTGGAGCCCGCACTGTTGAAGTAGGGAATGATTTGCGCCCGGTAGCTGTCGTACATATCGAGGGCCGTCACTTCAACGCCGATACGGTGCCCCGTCGGGAAAAAGTGCGAGAGGGCCTGACAGTCGAACCCGTAATCGAGGCAAGTCCCGGGATTGTTCTGGCGCACACCATGTGCCCCTCGAGTGATCAGCGACCACACCCGACCGGTGTCTGTCTGCGCGACGTCGAATATGCGCACGTGAGACTGGAAGCGCGATGCATCGGAACTCAGGTGCAGGACTGCGTGAGGAATACCGGTTACCTCCAGCGTATCTGCGAGGGGATCCGAGAGGAAACGGGCAGGCGATGCGCGGAATGCACGTGTAAACCCAATTCCGGAATAGGCATCGGCCCATCCCTGTGCCGGGGTATACGTTGAATCATAGATCTGGGTGAACGGTGTTTCCAGCGCCTGTGCAGGAAAAGTTGTTCGCAGAGTCGTGCCTGAGCAATACAATCGCAGCGTCCCGTGAGGCTCAGGAGGCCAGCCGACGACTTCGTGATGTGGCCAACCGGGCCTGTCGTCGGCATAGACAATGAATGGGACATCCGAGCGTTCCAGGGGCACATCTTTCAGCCACCTGTCAAACCACGACGTCATCAAACTCAGGACGTAGAAATACTCGCCGAGATGTATCGGTTCCCCGTGTCCGTTCGTTCCGAAGTAGGACCACACAGGAATGCCCCGGAGCGTGAGCCGGTGGACTGCGCGTATGGCCCCATTGACCGGAAAGAGCACATCACCCCACCCCGTGCAGTGCACAACCGGAATGCGCACGCTATCCAGCAGACATTCAAGGTCTCGTGCGGTGGCGAAGACATGCACACTGTCGTACTGTTCGCTCACGACGAACTCTCGCAGGCGATCCCTTACCGGATCGTACCGGACTGACCCGAGGTTGAGTTCAAAATGGAGTTGCTGTTCGATGCAATTATACGGAAAGAGATCCAGGGAATACGATGGTGGGCCGACGATTGAGGCAATGACCTTGACGCCGGGCATGGCGTGGGTCGCGGCGATCCAGGCATGGATTCCCCCCTGCGACCCGCCGGCGACTGCAAGGCGTTCGGGGTTGACACCGGGCATGACACGAAGATGTTGAATCACCTCAAGAAGATCCTGCACTTCCCGCGGACCCATGGTTGTTGAGAGTCCACCCGAATTTCCCTGTCCGCGCACACTATACGTGAGGCATCCATACGCCAGCGTCGTGAGGTAAGTGCTGATGGGCGCCATTCCGTCTTTGTTTCCGCCGTACCCGTGTATGAGCACAACGGTAGGAAAGCCGGAGGCCGGAGCGCCGCTGTCCGGAAGCGCCAGAGTTGCTTCGAGCTTCACGCCGTCACTGACAGTAATGGTGTAGTCTTGTATAACCTGAGCTGAAAGAGCAGGAGCGACAAGATCCAGAGTCATCATCAGTCCGAAGCAGCAAGCGAGCCGGCGCAGGTCTGGGAGCATGTTCTTCGAGAGTAAGTGTGAGGCAGAAGCGGTGAGTGAACCTGTCTATAATGTACGACGCCGGAGATCGAGGCGCAAGGTGCCTCCTTGCTCCTTAACGCAGCCCTGCGTATCTTTTACCCATGTATCCTCAGCGCGGTGAATAGCCACCTCCAGACGGCCGAAGGATTCTCACTGCCGGGAGATACCTCCGAGGCATCCAACTACTTTACGGAGAATATCGCTGAGCCTCCTGATGAAATACTTGATTCAATAGGAAAGGGTGACATAATCATGGAGAACGCGCACATGCAGGTGGAACAGATAAAGACCGCGATCAAAGACCTCCCGGTCGAGGATCGAAGAAAAGTGGCCCTCTATATCCTTGAACTTGAGAAGGATTATTTTAAGGGAACCATTGGTCCGCAGATTGCGGAAGACCTGGAGAGCGTCACGAAAGTCATTCAGGATGCGGCGGAGAAGGTCAAACAACATTTGCGGGACAAGAAGTAATTGTCGCCGGCTGCATATCACCCGGAGGTGAGCATCGGTATTCAGAGTGATATGAACGTGCCGCTGCGCGGTCACCCGTGACCGCGCTCCCGCCACAACGGCTCTGGCTGATGGACATCGCCAGGGAAGCCGGTGACCGCTACTTCAACCCGTCAACCGGCCGGTGCGTCATCACCAGAGATACGTACTGGTACGCGATTGCGCTGCTCTTCGACAAAGATGTGGAACGACGGAGATTCGGCGGACAGTTGATTGCGACGCTGGAACCGGAAGATGCGACACATACCCCCGCAACGCTGCTGTCGGTCCTCCTCCGGATTCCCGACATGATTGACTCTTCGACGACGGCGCGGCTCGACCGGGCGGTATGCAGTGCCTTGGGCGGGTCGGCGTTGTGCGAGTTGCACGATGGGAACGTCAACCATCCGCTTGCGGCATATGCCACACTCATCCTCGGAGGAGAGCGGTGCGGCGCCGCATGGGCGACAGATCTGGGGACGGCCCGATTGGAGGCATTTCGTCGTCGCATCGGCGATCATCTCGGCACCCGGCGCCGGCAGGCGGAGATGTCGGAGTACAATAGTCTCACCTACACAGCCCTCGACCTCTGGTTTCTGGCACTCGTTGCAGAACATGCCCGGTCGGAGAAGGCGCGGCAGCTTGCGCTGTTTCTGGAGCAACGCCTCTGGATCGATGTGGCCATGCATTTTCATTTTCCGAGCGGGCAATTCGCGGGCCCTCACTCGCGCTCGTACGCAGATGACTCGATGGGAGGTTGTTCGGCGCTGCATTTCACGATGCTTGCCGCATTCGGCGATCCCGTCTACATTGAACCTGCTCTGTGTTATCGCTACAACCATCCGTCGACTCTGGTGCAGAATGCCCTGGTGGCGATACTCCCTTTTCATGTGCCGGACCTTGCACGCACGATCGCCCGGCAGAAACCGTTTCCCTATGAATTCCGCAAGACGACGTACGGCGAAAGCTATCACGAGAACAGCAGGCGGACGGCAGGAGTTACCGGCACGGGTGCACCGCCGTTTGCGTTTGATGAGGAAGTCTATCCCGGCGGGTGGAGCGATCTCACGACATACCTGACAGAAGAGTATGCGCTCGGTTCCGCGTCCATGCCCTATGTGAACGCCGGCCATGCCGACAGCGTGATGCTGCGCATACGGCGGAACGACGGGATCCGGAGTCTTGCAGATTTCCGGTCGGTGTACACGCGGGGCGTTTTCAACGGCAGCCGCGCCGGCGAAGCAAATCACTGCCATGTGGCAAAGACCTCCGTCGACGAAAGCTATCTGTACGAAGAGGGACGCTGTGCGACATACCAGCACAAGAACAATCTCATTGTGTGCTACACGCCGAAACGCGCGGGTCATCGTGGAGTGACGGAGTTCCGCCTGGATCTCCTGCTCACGTATCACGCGCCGCTTGATGACCTCCTGGTTGACGGGGCCCCCATTCCCGCCCTGCCTTTTGCCTGTGCAAGCTCCGCCAGAATCTGTTTTCGGGACCACCGCACATTCGGTCTGATACTCCCGCTCCGGCCGGCGCCCGCGGCTTCGACCACGCCCGTAAAATTCTGGCGATGCGGCGACTACATGGTGATTTCGATGGGCAATTATGAGGGCCCTGCCATGGATCTGTCCCGTGAAGCCATCAACCACTGGTGGACAGGGTTCGTGCTGGTCCTTGCCACCTCGGCGGAAATGACGTGGGAGGAATTCCTGCGGAACGCCGGGAAGGCAACACTCGATCAGCGTGAGCATGATGCCACGCTGCGCACGGTGCGATTCACGTTGGGCAACGACTCCATGGATTTCACCTATGATCCCTTCAAGGAGGTGGTCGTGTCGCGACGGTGGAACAGAGCGCCGGATAGTGAGGAGCACTTCAGCGTGAACGCAGGCGGTGCTGCGACGGGGTTATTCTGCCCGCCGACGCTCTTCGGCCACGAGGTGATGCCGTGAAATGGTCACGCGCAAGACGGGAGCAGGTGACCGGGATCGCCTTCATTTCACCCTGGCTCATCGGCTTCCTGGTGTTCACGCTTGGCCCGATGATCGTCTCTCTCGGGGCGAGTTTCACCTCGTGGACAATGCTGTCCCCGCCGACCTGGGTCGGACTGGAGAACTATGAGCGCATGTTTGGGGATGATCCCCTTTTTGCACAGTCTCTGCTCAATACCGCCTATTATGTCCTCCTCGCGGTTCCGCTGGCGACCGTACTTGCCCTCGGGCTGGCACTGATTCTGAACCAGCATCTTCCCGGAATGGGCGTGTTCCGGACGATCTTCTTCCTTCCGTCGATTACGAATCTCGTAGCGGTATCGATTCTGTGGATTTGGGTTTTCAATCCCGAATTCGGTTTGTTGAACAGCGCGCTGCGAGTGGTGGGTGTAACAGGACCACTCTGGCTGCAGAGTGACAGCTGGGCCAAACCGGCGCTGATCGTGATGTCCCTGTGGGGGATCGGCGGATCAATGATCATTTTTCTCGCGGCACTGCAGGGGGTCCCGCACGAATTGTACGAAGCTGCCGCACTCGACGGTGCCGGCCCCGTCAGACGATTCCGCGCCATCACGCTGCCTATGATCTCACCTGCTGTGTTCTTCAGCCTGGTCATAGGGCTCATCGGAGGGTTACAGGTATTCACGCAGGCGTTCGTCATGACCGGGACTGCCCAGCCCGGCTCCGAGGGCGGCCCGAATAATTCAACACTCTTTGTCGTGCTCTATCTGTACAAGAAAGCATTCCAGGAATTCAAGATGGGATATGCTTCAGCGCTTGCATGGGTTCTCTTCTGCCTCATCCTGATCGTTACGCTTGTCCAGAAAAGGCTCTCGCGGAAATGGGTATACTACGAAGCAGGAGAGCGCTGACAATGGAGCAGTCACATCTCAAAAAACCGTACTGGCAGACGATCATCTGGTGCTCCGGCGCATACCTCAGCCTGCTGATCATGAGTGGACTTTTCGTTGCGCCATTTGCATGGATGTTCTCAGTGTCGCTGCACGACCTGCCCGGAGTGTTTGCCCAGCCCTTCCAGTGGATTCCAGAACGGGCGATGTGGCGCAACTATGCAGACGTGACGTCGCTTCTTCCATTCTGGCGGTACACGGCCAACACGGCATTGATTACTGCCCTTACCGTGACAGGCACATTGTTATCATGCTCACTTGTCGCCTTTGGGTTCTCCCGGCTGCGTTTCAAGGGGCGCGAGACACTGTTTTCCGTCTGTCTCGCGACGATGATGCTCCCCGGCCAGGTGACGATGATCCCCCTGTATATGTTCTTCTCTTCCATTGGGTGGGTCGACTCATATCTCCCGTTGATCGTTCCTGCATTCTTCGGTTCACCGTTCTCGATTTTCTTGCTGCGCCAGTTCTTTCTGACTATCCCGAAGGAGTACGACGAAGCCGCGATGCTCGACGGGGCCGGATGGTTGAGAATCTACTGGAGTATTGTGCTCCCGCTGGCACGGCCGGCGCTCGCCACCGTCGCCCTCTTCACGTTCATCGGCTCCTGGAACGACTTCTTTGGCCCGCTGATTTACCTGAACTCACCGGAGCTGGCCACATTGACCCTGGGACTGAATATGCTGAAGTCACAGATTGTGGGAACCGGCACGACGCAGTGGCACCTTCTCATGGCCGGCGCCGTCCTGATCATGCTGCCGAACATCATCGCCTTCGCGTTGGCCCAGAAGCACTTCATCAAGGGAATCGCCATGGGAGGATTGCGGGGATGATAACAAGGCGCGATCTCATGTGGGTGGTGGCACTCAACCTCATGGCCGTGTCTTCATGCAAGCAACACGCCGCGGGTCCGGAGATTGTGTACAATTGTGCCGCGAATGCATCGGATATCGCCGCCCTGGAGAAAGAAATTCCTGCGTTTGAGGCCTCGTCGGGTATTCATCTCCGCCTCAACCCCTTCACGGGACAGGAGAAGCTGTACGCGATGATGGTAGCCGGGCAGACCCCGGACATTTTCTATACCAACTCCACGATGCGTGATTACCTCGCTGCTGAGGGAAGGCTCCTGGATCTGCGCACGGTGAGCGCGGGTGATCCTTTTGTCGAACGCCTCTGGCCGGCGATCCTCACAGCCGGGCTATCCGTTGATAGCGGCTGGTATAGCGTGGGGAATTGGAGCTACACACTCGGTGTCTATTACAACCGCGATATGTTCGACGCAGCCGGTGTGCCATATCCGGATACCGCGTGGACGTGGGAAAATATGTGTGCGATTGCGCACCGTCTGACGAAGGATGCGAACAACGACGGTGTGCCGGAAACATACGGCATTTTTATGGGGAGCCATTTTGTTGAAGTGCTTGAGATGACGAATGGCGCGGATATCCGACCGCAGGCACTTACAGCATCTATGACCCGCGAATCGGTCGAGGCATTCACCCTGTACCTCTCGTTGATGCATGAGAAGATAATGCCTGATCTCCGTCGTATCCAGGCATTGGGCATGCAGCCTTCGCAACTCCTGGAAAGCGGCCGGGTCGGCATGCTCGTGGAAGCAGTCCCGCACCAAATGCTGATTGAATCGATGAAGATCAGGTGGGGTGTCGCTCCGTTCCCGCGGATCCCCGGCAAGCCGGTCAAGTACTTCCGGAGCGGAAGCGGAGGACTTTCCATCAGCGCAGGTACCGGGAACCCGACTGCCGCCTGGGAGGCCCTCAAATGGATTATCGGATGTGCAGAGGTGTACCAACCTAACCCGGTTCTGCAGGACGTCGATTTTGTGGGGGGATGGGAATCGCGTTACCCGCAACTCGTGGGTACCGGATTCCGTGATGTGTGGGACCTCAGCATCCGGCATGACGGTGGAGACCCCCGGTTCTTTGTCCGGTATTCCAGCTGGACTTCAGCGTCCATTCTCGAACGGCTTCAACCCCTGCTGGATCGCCTCTGGGCAGGCTCGATTGATGTCGGTGAACTTGCATCGCTCATGCCCGAAGTGAATGCCCGTGTGAGAAGGGAACTCAGCGATCTATCAAAGAAAGAAGGTTTGAGACCGGCATTTCGCAGGGATATCGAAGTAGCTCTGAAAGGCCTTGATAGTGGCGCTGACCGCTCTCCAGACAGGTGACTCTTCGCTCGTAGTCAGAGACGGCGATGAGGTCATCGCCGAAATCCGGGATCTGCATCTTCGGAATGTTCGCTTCCGACCCGGCGGACGGTTACTCATCGGCAATGAAGTCCCCCTGCCGCTCTTCTGGGAGCAGTATGCGAACCATGAAGATCCCGAGCGCAATGCAGGCAGCAATGGCCGGCTTCGCATCGTCCACGCATCGCCGGCCTCCGTGAGTGTCGTCTGCGAAGGAACCACAGAGTCGAGCGCAGTGGAAAGCGTCTTTGAGACCTCATTCCGTTCGGGGGGAGGGGACCGGCGCTACGAGGTTGAAATACGGGCCACGATGCGCATACCGGAAGGCCGTTCATGGTCTGTCACACCGAATCCAAGCCACGGAGAGGTCGAGTTCTGCAATATCTGGCCGGACGGCGCGTTTTCATCTACGATGAAAAAAACCATGCGCTATTCCGCATGCTATGTTGACCGTGGCACCGGTGTGACAAAGATTCCGCACCACCACCTGGAGTCACAAGACAAACACAACATCACTTTGCACACCGGCGACAGGATGGTGTGGCTCCTTGAAGACGAGAACCTGTGTGTGACACTCCTCTCCACCGGCACCGTGACCGCCGGGATTTGCGCATACATGTGGGACGCACATCTGGGCTACAAGGCATGCACAGACGCAACAGCGAAAGCACTGCCCGCCGGGTCAGAATACTTCGCCGCGTACCGGCTCTCCGCGCTCGATGCCCGGGAGGGAAACCGGCTCATGGAATCTTCCGTCCTGGCTGCAGCGACTGAGCTGGATGCTACTCCGGTCATCGTCGACGGTGTGCATACTTTCGCCGAAACATTGTGGACCGTCAAGCGGGACCCTGCCGATGTCTGGCCATGGGAAACAGAGGTCCACACGGGCGACCCCGGCACGGTGAATTTTTTCGTTGACCGGACACGCGGCTGGGATGACCATGCATCTGTGTGCATTGATGCTCGCCGTTCCGCCGGAGCAATGTGGAAAGCGACAGCACTCGGGCCCGCATTCCGCCAGCAGGAATTCACCGCAGGCGAGCGGTACCGGCTGAGTGCATACGTAAATACTGAGCTCGTGTCAGGAGCGGCCTCCCTGGCGATACGGGTTCACAGAAAAGGGGCCCCCGGTGTGTATGACCCGACGCAGTATGATGTCTTCCGTTGTTCCACCGGAGTGACGGGGACCGCAGGGTGGACATATCTTGAGGTGACTACTCCTCCCGTGCGTCCCGTTGCCGACAGGATCCACCTGCTCCTGGAAATGCACGGATCAGGAAAGTGTTGGTTTGATAATGTTCAGTTTCTGAGAGGCCTATGAAACGCAAGTCGCACGGAACTTTTCCCCCGTCAACCTTGATGGTGTGGACGCTGACGGACAGAGTGATTGAGGACAGGGCGACACTGGAGTCGCAATTCCACGAGATACGCCAGTCTGGGTTCGGCGGGGTTGCGGTCTACGTTCGGTGCAGCCGTTACACATGGAATGATCCACCGGCACGGACTGCGTTGCACGCAGTCGGACGACTATGCCGCCGTCATGGTATTGCCTGCTGGCTCGGACCCGACCCGCGGTTTGTCTCCCGCCAGCTCATCGGAAGAGCAGGTGGCATGGAGGTTCTGCTGTTTGGCAACCGGTCGCGCGCCGATCGGTTTCCACATTTCGGGACTATCCAAGAAGGGCAGTTCTCTGTCCGCTGCGACCTCGAGCCACGACATGTTCACACGCTCAATGAAGTCGCCATCGAATACTATCCGCGGGGCATCGCCCGCGTGTACGCCGTCAGGTTGCTCCCCGGCAAAGAAATGCCGGAAAAGGTTTTGGATATCACCGCCCGCAGCCGATTCTTCTACAACGCACGGGCGCGATATGTGGAGGCCTTTGGGGCCCTCCCGGATCTCGAGGGAGATGGGTGGAATGTCTTCGCCTTCTTCCATGCGGAAACAAGTCACCTCGATTACTCCAACACATCCCAAATGCAAAAGTATGCGTCGATGCTCGATGCCTTAAAGAAGGAGGGATGTGCAGCCGACGGCATCATGTGGGACGAGGCGGGGTTCACCTGTACTTATGGCACCCTGCCGTGCACAGCGGCGATTCTCAAGGAGTACCAGCGGCGTGCCGGCAAGCCCCTTTTTACCGACCTCTGGAAACTGGCCTTTCCTGCTCTGAACGGGAGCCACATCCCCGTTCGATGCACGTACTATGAATCCGTGCAACGAACGTTAAACGCGGCAAACAGATCGACAACCAGGCAAGTCCAGCGATTGTGGGGCGCCCGGACTGCATCGGGCATTCATGATACATGGCATTTTGAATCTGCCGATATGTGCGACATGAACCATGGCAGCCTCGACCTCTGGGAGGCGGCGAAGGCCAAGACAGGCGGGTTCGTCGACATCGGCGGGATAGATCAACTGCGTGCGCCCGACGCGCCGTGGTATGCCAATCTCGCTGCCATGAATGTCATATGTGCTTCACTGGGAAAAATGAGCACGGGGCGATACGCTTACAATAATCTCTGGACCGTCGGTGACGACGGAGGGGAGGGATGGCAGACGACTATCATGAATTACTGTGTTGACACGATGGCGATCTTCGGTCTGCGGTGGATGGCGCATGCCTACGGCCCGGTCGGCACTATCGGCGAAGAACGGACATTTCTCGGGTCTCCGGAGCTCCCTGGTTATCCGCACCACAGTACCTGGCCGCGTTTTCCAGAGTGGAACCCGCGGTTGGCCGAACACCATGAGGCGGTCGAACACAGACTCCCGGAATCCCGGATTCTCGTAGTATTTCCCGTTGAAGCGCTCTATGCCCTTGCCGGCCCCGCCGCCGACGCCGCGGCAGCCAAGGTGTTCCGGCTCATTCTCGCCCTGATCGATAATCACGTCCAGATCGATGTGCATGCTCCGTCGCTGTGCCGGGAGGGCCGGTGGGTGAAAGATGAATTTGTTCTCCGAAGTGCACGGTACCGCGCGGTTATCCTCCCGTTCGCAAGCGTGCTGACACCGGAATTCTGTTCCCTCATGCGGACCGGAGGGAAGAATGTGTTCTGCCTGGGTGGAACTCCGCACCTTCTGACAACCGGACGCGCGTGCAGGTGGACTCCGTTCGCTGTGGGAGCAACAACCGACTCGGTTCTGGATTGGCTGCGTACGTTCCCTGAAGACAGCGTACTGGAAGCGCCTGCAAGAAGCTGGGCGACAGTGACACCAGTGCGCCGGGGAACCATCGTTTCTCTCTGCCCGGCAAGGCACGGCTACACTTTTTCGGGTGCACTCCGCTATCACAACACCGAGGTCAGTCTGCCGGAATGCAGCGGGTTGATCCGGGTCTTCATCCCGTAGAGTTGTTGGCGTCTGAAAAGTCGTTCCTCAAGGAATACCTACAAGAGATGTCCGAGATGAGTCCAACACACGACGCCATGGGTGCCCCCGCTCTTCTCGGGACGATTGATGTGCTGGCACCCGGATCCCCCGGTGAAGCCTATACCGCCGCAATTCCTCCCGCAGTCCGGGGCGAAGTGACGTTGATTGTGGAATGCTCTGCGCAGGGCTTCCCGTTTGAACAGTACTGCAGATCTGTGCGCTGGCGAGATCCCTCCGGACCATTCACGTTTTCCGCAATGGAGTTCTCCCGGGATCCCGGAGGTATCCGCGTGGGTCCCTGGCCCGGATGGCGTGGCATCCCCCGATTTCCGGCTTTGAGCATCCGGCACGAATCGGTGGAGGCCACAGTCCGGGAGACATTCTGGGGGGACGAGATTCTAAGTTCATCCGTGCGCTACGTGAGCCGGATAGCATGCAACGGCGGGAGGGCACTCAAGCTGTCAACAGCTCACCCGTTGATCATCCCCAAGCGCGTGATTCTTTACCGTACTGTTGCTCTCAAGGCTGCTCATCAGGATGTGTTCCTCCGCGAGGACCTGACCGGCGTTCATCCCCGGCTCCTCTTCACTGCCAGAGACCTTCCGCTTCTTCGCCGCAGGGCCAGGGAGACACATGTCGTGTTGTGGAACAAGATCGCCGGGTTGCTGCACTCGTGGAACCTGCCCTTTAAGAAAACCACAGAATCCAAGATCCCCGGTGGTCCGGAACGGCTCTCGTCCGAAGATAGAGTACTCCTGTCGGCATTCGGTGCCATGATGTTCCCGGATGAGGATCGTGTCAGTCGCGCCCTGCTTGCTTACAGCAGCTATCTTGCAGAGACGGCGCAGCCCGACTTTGAACCTCTCCGCATTGACACGCAGGCCGGCGAAGTGCTCTTCACCCTCTGCCTCGGTTATGACTGGCTTGTCTCGTTTATGTCCCCCGCAGAGGAACAAGCCGCCCGGCTCCGCATCTGGGAAGTAGCCGACATTTGTTTTACACATCTTGGCTATGAACGGCGCGACTACGGACAGGCTCACTACCTCGGCTGCGGACTTGGACTGCTTGCATGCTCTTTTCTCTTCTGGGAAGATCATCCTCAGGCACAAGAGTGGGCGGCCTGGCTTCGCGGCACCCTGGAATGCGCGCTGCAGCTGGTACCCGATGACGGCTTCTACCCGCATGGCATCAACCTCTGGATCTATGAGTTTGGGTTCCTTCTGCGCTGGCTTGAGATAGTGCGCACATGCACCGGGGAAGATCTCTGGCCGAAACACCTGGGACTTGAACAAGCCTCGCGCTTTCGTGCGGCCACTGTCTCTCCGGATGGACTCTACGGAGTCACGTTCGGCGATCCCCAGTACCGGACCGGTGGAGACAGCTGGTGCCATTTCCTGATCGCTGCCCGCACCGGATCGAAAGAAGCTCAATGGGTGGGCAGGCTGCTGGAGAATCTTCCACACGCGGGTGTGGATTTCCGCAGTATCCCGGCGCGACGGCGGCTCTATGAATTTCTCTTCTACGATCCAGCGATTGATGCCCGCCCACCGGAATCCGGCTACTATCATTTCCCCGACGGAGGACAGGTCTGTGTCCGGACCGAGAATTCGGTCTTTACGCTCCGCTCCGGGCCCCCCAGCGGCATGCACCGGTACACGCAGGGAGAATATGGCGCATATGGGCATAGCGATCCCGCCCATGGTTCGTTCCTTGTTTTCAGCAGAGGGTCTTTTCTCGCGAACGGTTCCGGGCCTGTCTACAGAAGAGATACACGTCTCCACAATGTGGTCACCATCGATGGCCAGGGACAAATCGGCGATTCCAGCGTGTGGCTGCCTGATTTCTTTCCCCCGGAGACACTCGCCCGGCGTCCGGAGGTGCGAAAACTGGGGAAGCGAGTCGACATCTCTGTGGATCTGACGTCGGCCTATCTCCGGCATCTCGGTGTGCAGCACTACCGCCGTGCGCTTTGCGTGGAAAGCGACCTGTTCGTCGCCGGCGTCGACATCATCCGGTGCGATGCCCGCCGATCGTTGGAATGGAATGCCCACTCCTGGGAGGATTTTGTTCCGATTCCATCGAAAGATCCCGTTCTCTACAGCCTGGGCCGCGAAATCCGACTCGCGGTATTTGCCCCGCAGGCGGCCTCATGGTCCTCCGCACTCACGGAGTTTGTCCCTGCATACGCCAACGACGGACGGAGAGATTTCCACCTGGAGGGCCGGGTCAACTCTGCCGCCGCGCGATTCGTGTGGTGCTATGCATTCGTACCGGATCTTCATCCTCGCCTCATCGACGGCACCGATGACGTGTTTCGATTGATGTTGCATGACGATGTTGAGCTCTCATTCGACGGGCACTGGCTCTCGTCCGAAAGGCAGCCGTGAACCTCAGGCCCGAAGCGCTCGTTGACCATGGTTGCTGGATCTCCGATGACAGGACGTACGCGTTCATCTCGTCGGATATCAACGGCGTCGGAGAAATCGGATATCATGGTGTGCAACCGGTCAGCCGGAATTCGCGGGTGTTCGCGGGAAGAGAAGGAGTTATCAGTTTCCGGTTGCGCGACCGGGAGGGATCGGAGCATGTGCTGCACTTCGAGGATGTCGATTGGACACCGGGTTTCGTGCGCGTGAGATGTGCATCTCCTATCGGCCGGTGCGATCTTTCGATCACGACAGCCGGACGGCGGCTGATCGTTGCGGCCACGCCGATTGGAGCGCATGCCGTCTCCTTCGTGGTCCTCTTTCACGCGGACTCAATGCTATCTGACGTGCACGGACACCGGGCATGGTCATCGGGTAGCTCCTCCAGTTCGCATGCGGTCCTCCGGTTCCGTGATACAATCATTCTCGGCGAATGGATCATGCGCACCGGTCCGTATGCCGGTGATTTTCTGATTCCGGAGCCCTTACGCCGGAAAATATTCAAACGCGCCTGCCGTTCCGGATTCGCAACAGCAGATGATCTGCTGCCGGCGTACACCAACTCTCCGGTGCCGGTCTATGATGCGGTTGTGACCGTAGTTCTCGGGGGGAGAGACTATGTGAAGGAAGAACGGGGAAGGGACCTGGCGTTCAGGGCATCGGATACGGACGGGCTGGATGCAACGGCACCTTTTGTCGTCGAATTCAAGGATGGACTTGACGGCGCTGCATCGGATGACGATCCCGTCCTCGCAGCCGCAGAAATCCGGGAACGCCACACGGGTATTTCATTGTCCGCACCTGTGTTGCAGATCCCGGATTCTCCACTCATCGGCCGGTTTTTCGAAACCGTGCCGGGACTTGTAGAGTCATGCGTCATTAAAGACCACGGCATTCCACGCGCCACACCGGGACGCTATTACTGGATCTGGGCGTGGGATGCCATGGTGACCGCATCTGCCTCCTTGCGATGGGGGAACGTGCCGGGAGCGGAGAGCACCCTTCTCTTCGTGCATTCTCACAGGGACGAAGGTGGTCTCATACCGATGCAGTGGACCCGTTCCCTGGATCCTCTCGACACCCAGCCGCGCGGTTCTCTGGAGGTATTGCTCACGTCTCTCGCCCACACGACATTCCTGGAAACACGAGACAGGCGGATCCTGGAAGAGGTGTATCCTTCAATGACCCGGCATCTGGCGCAACTCCGGGAAGAGTCTGACACAGATGGTCTGTTCAGGAACATGGGTTTCTATCCGGATCTGCCTCTCCAGTTCGGTCGCACGGAAGCCAGCGCCGTCGCCCTGGAAATCGGCAACTTCTATACCTTCTGCCGCACGTGCGAGGATGTCGCCGTCGCGATGGGCGACGAGATCACATCCCGGCAGGCTCTGCAGATGGCCGAACGATTGGAGGCGTCGTTTCTGGCTCGCTTCTGGGACAACGAAAGTGGCTTTCTACTGGATGCAGTTGATCTGGCATCCGGGGATCGCAACATCAGTTACCCTTTGTTTACACTCATGTTTCTGCATTCGGCGCTGGGGTGGCCGCTTATCCGGCCGAAGCTCGCCGCCTGTGCCGGGTTTATCGCCCAGAATCACCTGTCATCGCTGGGTATGCGGCTTCTCCCTTCGTGGGACAGGAACGCAGGGTCGGAGACGGCCACGGGTTCCTGGTATCCGCATTGGGATCTCTATGCGCTGAAGGTCCTGCGCAGAGCGGCCCGGGTGCCTGAGATCATGACCTGGCTGCGGGGCGTTCAGAGGGTCCTCGATCGCCTGGGCTATGCCCCGGAATTCCTCGCTCTGGATCGACCGAGCACAACAGACACCGATTCCTGGCTCCGGCATGGAGCGCCGTCAAATCTCAACTGCGTCACCGGTTGGTATCAGGCCCTGCTCGAGGGGATTGTTGGACTGGAGTTCGATCCGGGAGGCATTACTCTGATCCCGCTTGCACTCCCCCTGGGCGAGGTAGTGTTGTCCGGCATCCATCATTGCGGAACAGTGTGGAATGTAACTGTGCACAACGGCGGATCAGGACATTGCTCGCTCCGTATCGATGGAGAGGAATTGCACGGGTGCATGAAAGTGCCGTCGCGCTTTTCCTCCGGTGGAGAGCATAATCTCGAGGTGGTTTACGATGCAGCGTCCCGTCCGCGCCGATTCATGGAGTTCGTCAATGCGGAATTGCTGGAGACTGCTGAGGAAGGCGAATCGGTGCTGGCGCGCATCCGCGCCCTCGGCTGTGTCGATGTGGTGTACACAGCTCCGGCACCGGGACGGTGTTTTCTGGATGGTAAGGAAGTGACAGGTGTTGCGCACCTGTCGGGGAGCACCTACACGGCGCATCTCCGGATACGCGGAGACCACACCCTGCGCATCTAGTGTCATCACCACTCCCATTGTA
>Ga0105107_10000136_pt1 | contig 40826 bp, 42 predicted proteins | sample PPLLaktember2015_6_FD_79335 | JGI IMG/M metagenome (GOLD analysis project Ga0105107, IMG submission 79335) | Freshwater sediment microbial communities from Prairie Pothole Lake near Jamestown, North Dakota, USA - PPLs Lake P8 Core (1) Depth... | ecosystem: Environmental > Aquatic > Freshwater >...
AGCGGGATGCACTCAAGATCAGCGTGTTCATGAATGTCTTCAACGCCCACTCCAACCGCAGTCCGGTGGATGGTGTCGTGGAGAAAATCTGGTACTTTCCCGGCAGCTTCTTCAACGCGGAGTTGTCGAAGGCTTCCGCGGAAAATGAGCGTGCGGTGATCTATCTGCGCACCCCGGATGGCGAGGATGTGACCTGCGTGCAGGTTGCCGGACTGATTGCCCGTCGTATCCTGTGTTATGCCAAGGCGGGACAGCCGTTGGCACGCGGCCAGCGTTTCGGTTTTATCCGGTTCGGATCCCGGGTTGACGTTTATCTGCCGCTCTCGGCGATACCGCGCGTGACCGTCGGCGACAAGGTCTATGCGACCGCGACCGTGCTGGCCGTCTTGGCCTGAGACCCGGGTGCAGATCGCACTGACGTCCTCGGTCCCCATGGTTTAAGATGTCCTCCTATGGCTGAGCCCAAGGACCACAAACTTTTCATCAAATCCCGTTTTGCAAAGCGCGGGATCTATTGGCTGCCCAACCTGTTTACCATTGCGGCGCTGTTTGCCGGCTTTTATGCCATTGTGCAGGCGGTCGGCGGGCGTTTCGAGCAGGCGGCGATTGCGATATTCGTTGCCCTCGTGCTTGACGGACTCGACGGCCGCGTGGCTCGGCTGACTCACACTCAAAGTGCATTCGGCGCCGAACTCGACAGCCTCTCCGACATGGTGTCGTTCGGGGTGGCGCCTGCGCTGGTGGTGTATGTCTGGGCCCTGAAAGACTTCGCCGCGATGCAAACCGTGCCGCTGCTTGGCCCGTGGTTATCCACCAAACTGGGCTGGATCGCCGCGTTCGTCTACTGTGCCTGTGCTGCATTGCGGCTCGCGCGTTTCAATACCAACATCGATGTCGTCGACAAGCGGTTTTTTCAGGGCATGCCCAGTCCAGCGGCGGCGGCGGTGGTTGCCGGGCTGGTTCTGGCAATGACCGAATATCAGGTGAAAGGTGCTGATGTGAAATGGCTGGCCTGGGGATTGACGCTGGTCGCGGGCCTGACCATGGTGAGCAATCTGCGGTACTACAGCGGCAAGGACATCAACCTGCGCAAGAGCGTGCCATTTTCTGCGGTGGTCGCGATCGCGCTGGGCTTCGTATTGCTGATCTCGTTTGCAGGAACGTTGCCCGAACTGCTGTTTACCCTGTTCGCGCTTTATGGGTTATCGGGATATGCGCTCTGGGTTTATGACAAATTGCGCGGCAAGCGCCTGCCGCCGCCAGCGGCTCCGGGATAGCCGACTTGCGCCGTCAAAAAAAACTCGATATATTTCACCGCATGTGTCGTCCAACGCAGACCCAAGAGTTCTTTTCCCCCGCCGCGCTTGCGCTGGCCGGTCTGCTGCTGCGCGGCCGCGCGCGCTAACCCTACCCCCAATTCTGCAGTTTCAGTCCGGCCCGGAGCAGGGTGCCGGGAGCCCCAATTCCGGGTGCGCAATCGGTGCACCCCGATGCGATTACTGAGGTATCAATCATGGCCAAGGAAAAACTGATCATATTTGACACGACGATGCGCGACGGCGAGCAAAGCCCTGGCGCATCGATGACCCGCGACGACAAACTCCGCATCGCCCGGCAGCTGGAGCGCATGCGCGTGGACGTCATCGAGGCGGGTTTCCCTGCCGCCAGCGACGGCGATTTCGCGTCCGTGCAGGCCGTCGCGCGGGCGATCAGGGACAGCACCATATGTGGTCTGGCGCGCGCCAACGAGCGCGATATTCGCCGCTGCGGTGAGGCTGTCAAGGTGGCCGCACGACCGCGCGTGCACACGTTCATCGCAACCTCGCCCATCCACATGGAAAAAAAGCTGCGCATGGAGCCTTCGCAGGTCATTGATCAGGCTGTGCGGGCGATCAAGTGGGCGCGTGAGTACACCGACAATGTCGAATTCTCGCCGGAGGACGCCGGCCGCTCGGATCTCGATTTTCTCTGCCGCATTCTCGAACAGGTGATCAAGGCGGGGGCGACGACGATCAACGTGCCGGATACCGTGGGCTACACGCTGCCCGACCAGTTCGGGCGGCTGATCCGCAACCTGCGCGAACGCATTCCGAATGCGGACAAGGCAATCTGGTCGGTGCATTGCCATAACGATCTCGGTCTGGCCGTCGCCAATTCGCTGTCCGCGGTGCAGAACGGCGCGCGGCAGGTGGAGTGCACCATCAACGGTCTTGGCGAGCGCGCAGGCAATGCCGCGCTGGAGGAAATCGTCATGGCTGTGCGCACGCGCCAGGATCTGTTCACCTGCGATACCAATATTGATGCTACGCAGATCGTGCCGGCTTCGAAGCTGGTTTCAGGCATCACCGGCTATCCGGTGCAACCCAACAAGGCGATCGTTGGCGCCAACGCGTTTGCACATGAATCCGGCATACACCAGGACGGCGTGCTGAAGCATCGCGAGACCTATGAAATCATGAGTGCGGAATCGGTAGGCTGGACCACCAACCGGCTGACGCTGGGCAAACTCTCCGGACGCAATGCGTTCAAGACGCGCCTGCATGAGATCGGCGTCGACCTCGAGTCGGAAGAGGCGCTCAATGCCGCATTCAAGCGCTTCAAGGAACTGGCCGACAAGAAGCGCGAAATATTCGACGAGGATCTGCATGCGCTGATTACCGAGGAAAACCTCGAACACATCGAGAACGAGCGCTACAACCTGTTGTCGTTGACCGCGCATTCCGAGACTGGGGAGCAGCCCTACGCGCGCATCATCATGTCGGACGGCGGCAAGGAACTGCCTTCGCAATCCCACGGCAGCGGTCCGGTCGATGCGGCATTCAAGGCCATCGAGGCGCTGGTCGCCAGCGATGCCGAACTGCTGCTGTACTCGGTCAATGCCATTACCACCGGTACTGACGCGCAGGGCGAGGTGACCGTGCGGCTGTCCAAGGACGGGCGCATTGTCAACGGTCAGGGTGCCGATACCGACATCGTGGTGGCTTCGGCCAAGGCCTATATCAACGCGCTCAACAAGCTGCACGCGAAAGCGGAACGGCTGAACCCGCAGCTGTAGTTGCAGGGATCAGCCGGCAGGGTCAGGTGCGGGCGACGACGATTGCGGCTATGCTGAAAATGGCTCGTCACATTTGCCGTCGTCCTGTTCGCCCCGGGGTCTGGCCCGGCCGCTGCTTGCCAAGCTCGGTCTCGGGCGATTGCCCGGGGACCTGCAGCTGGAGCGCCGGGGCAGGACATTCTATTATCCGCTTGCCACCAGCATCATTTTTTCGCTGGTGATTACGCTGCTGTTGCGGGGGCTGCGGCTCTGATGGCCAGACTGATGCGGACATAAGCGATTGCTGCGACGAAGAACATCGCCGACAGTGCGATTTCTGCGGCGGCGAGGCTGGCATTCAGACCCTGTTCCGACCAGGCGCGGACGACGCCTTCGGCAACATAGGCGAGGATCAGCATCGTCGATGCGCGGTACGTATAGATGCGGCCACGCGCAATGCCCGGCGCAATCGACAGCAGCGGCACGACCTTGAGTGCAAGCCACGAGCCGCCAGGTCGCAACGGTGACAGCCACAACTCCCAGGCAAGACACAGCAGCAGCAGCGTGCACAGACTGGCAACCGCCGCGAGGCGGCAGCCCCGCGCCGCAGCGCCGCGCTTCATGCCGACAGCCGCAACGCGATTTCCGCGAGCCGCTTGCCCAGGGCGATGCACAATCTTCGTTCATGCTCGGACACCGGCAGATCGCTGGCAGCGCCGGCATGGTGGCTCGGTCCGTAGGGCGTGCCACCGGTCGACGTGGTCAGCAACTCCGGGGCCGTATAAGGTAATCCGACTATCAGCATGCCGTGATGCAGCAGCGGCAGCATCATGGAGATCAGCGTGGTTTCCTGGCCACCGTGCAGGCTTGCCGTGGAGGTGAACACCGCAGCCGGCTTGCCGGCGAGCGTACCTTTGAGCCACAGGCCTGAAGTGGAATCCCAGAAATATTTCATCGGGGCCGCCATGTTGCCGAAGCGGGTGGGCGAGCCCAGCGCGAGCCCTGCGCATTCCTCCAGATCACGCAGTTCCGCATAGGGTGCGCCCGCCGCAGGGATCGCCGGCGCCGTGGCCTCGCAGACGGCCGACACGCGCGGCACGGTGCGCAGACGTGCGCAGGCGCCGGCCTGCTCGATGCCGCGCGCGACCAGCTGCGCCATTTCGCGAGTGGCACCGTGATGCGTGTAGTAGAGGACGAGAATGTCTCTCATGGGCCTCGCCGCTGGCGTGCGCATGGGCGCTGACAGTTGTTTAGTGCGCAGTCCTGATGCCGGTCGGTGGCGGCGTGTAGCGCCAGGTCCCCTGCCAGGCGTGCAGCACCAAGTTCGGGTAATCCGCCTTGCCGAGGCTGCCGTTGTAACGGCCGAGTGCACGGAACAGGTTGCCGCTCTCAATGTCCAGGTAGTGGCGCAGGATCGTGCAACCGTAGCGCAAGTTGGTGCGCAGGTGAAACAGGTTGTGCTCGGTCGTGCCGATCAGCTTTGCCCAGAACGGCATCACCTGCATGAAGCCGCGAGCCCCGGCGCTGGATACCGCGTACTTGCGAAATGCGCTTTCGACCTGGATCAGGCCGAGCACAAGCTGGGGATCAAGTCCCGCGCGCTTCGCCTCATAGTGGACCGTCAGCAGGAATTCGTCGCGCGCGACGCGATCGGGAATTTTCCGGGCGAGCCGTGACGACATGGCTTCCAGCCACGCACGCGCTTCCTGGGCGTCGTCAAAAGCCAGCACCGGCACGGCCTGGTCCGCGATCGCACGATGCAGCGTCGCCTGCACGCTGGCCGATAGCGGCTCGTATTTCTGCGCACCGCCATGTCCGATCAGCGGAACGAGCAGCAACACGATGCCGTTCAGTGTGTGGAGGATTCCTCGCATATTATTGATTTTATTGATATTATTGCCTGAGTCAAGGGCAGGTTGCGCGGCTGGGCATCGCGCCGCCCCTTGTATTCGATCTGTCCCTCCTTCAGGCTGCGCTCGCTGATGACGACGCGGTGCGGCACGCCGATCAGATCAATGTCTGCGAACATCGCGCCGGGGCGCTCGTCGCGGTTGTCGAGCAGCACATCGATGCCTCCGGCGGCGAGTTCGTCGTACAAGCGGTCGGCGGCTTCCTTGACCTGCGGGCTTTTGTGATAACCGATCGGCACGACGGCGACATCGAACGGTGCAATGGCCCGCGGGAAAATGATCCCGCGCTGGTCATGATTCTGCTCGATCGCCGCGGCAACGATGCGCGTAACACCGATGCCATAACACCCCATTTCCATGATCTGGGTTTTTCCGGTCTCGTCGAGGAAACCGAGTTTGAGCGCCTGGGAATACTTGGTGCGCAACTGAAAAATATGCCCGACCTCAATGCCGCGGCAGATTTCGAGAGTGCCCTTGCCGTCGGGTGACGGGTCGCCGGAGACGACGTTGCGGATGTCGGCGACGACCGGCTCGGCGAAATCGCGGCCGCTGTTGGCGCCGGTGTAATGGTGGTCATTGGCATTGGCGCCGACGACAAAATCAGCCATCACCGCCACCGCGCGATCGCTCACCACCGTGCCTTTGAAGCCGACGGGACCCAGCGACCCGGGATCGGCACCGAATGCGCCGCGGATCGCGGCCGCCGACGAAAATGCGACCGGCTGCTTGACCTGGGCGAGTTTGCCGGCCTTGACCAGATTGAGTTCATGATCCCCGCGCACCAGCAGCAGCACCGGCCGCTCGTCGACGCCATCGACAACCACGGCCTTGACTGTGCGTTCCGGCGGCAAATTCAGGAAGGCGCACAGTTCGGGGATGGATCTGATCGCGGGTGTATGCACTTTTTGCAGCGGTTGTGCTGGAGCCGGGCGTCGTGCAGCCGGTGCTACAGCTTCGGCCAGTTCGACGTTTGCGGCGTAATCGGAGTGCGGACAGTAGGCAATGGCATCTTCGCCGGAATCGGCAAGCACATGGAATTCGTGGGATCCGGTGCCGCCGATGGAGCCGGTGTCGGCGGCGACCGCGCGGAATTTCAGTCCCAGGCGCGTGAAGATACGGCTGTAGGTGTCATGCATGTTGTGGTACTCGCGGACCAGGTCAGCGTAATCCGCATGGAAGGAATACGCGTCCTTCATCACGAATTCGCGGCCGCGCATGACACCGAACCGCGGCCTGATTTCATCGCGGAACTTGGTCTGGATCTGGTAGAAATTCAGCGGAAGCTGGCGGTAGCTCTTGATTTCCCGGCGCACCACGTCGCTGACCACTTCCTCGTGGGTCGGGCCGAAGCAGAAGTCGCGCTGGTGGCGGTCCTTGATCCGCAGCAGTTCCGGACCATACTGTTCCCAGCGCGTTGATTCGTGCCACAGTTCGGCCGGCTGCACCGCTGGCATCAGCAGTTCAATGGCGCCCCCCCGGTTCATTTCCTCGCGGATGACGTTTTCCACCTTGCGCAACACGCGCAGCCCCAGCGGCATCCAGGTATAGACGCCGCTGGTGAGGCGCTTGATCAGCCCGGCGCGCAGCATGAGTTTGTGGCTGATGACTTCCGCCTCGGCAGGGGCTTCCTTCAGCGTGGAAATAAAAAACTGCGAGACGCGCATGCCTGTTCCCGATCCGATAAAACCCTTATTCTACCGAACCTTACGAGCAACCCCGGTAGAGAACGCATGAAATTCCTGCCCAAGTGGCGCCTGCGCAAGCCGGCGGAGGACGCCAAAACGGTGTATGTCAGCGAGAAGTTCGGCGTGCGTTCGCTGCATATCGGCAGCGATACCGTGCAGAGCGCCATGCGCATTTCCCGGCCGAACGATCTGGAGCTGTCCTACACGCGATCGATGATGGCCTTCCTGTTGTTTCACCCGGTCCCGCACAGGGTGTTGATGGTCGGTCTCGGTGGCGGTTCGGTGGCCAAGTTTGTCTATCATCATCTGCCTGGTGCAACGACGCGGGTGCTGGAGATCGATCCGCAGGTGGTGGCCATCGCCCGGCAATGTTTTCTGGTACCGCCGGACGACGCGCGATTTCAGGTCACGATCAGTGATGGCGCGGAATACATGGGGCGAAGCGATGTACAGGCCGACGTCATCATGGTTGACGGTTACAACGCAGAGTCCCATGTCGAGGAACTGGCTACACGCGAGTTTTATGGACATTGCCGCGAGCGCCTGGCACCCGGCGGCGTGCTGGTGGTGAACCTGTGGGGCGGTGACCGCCAGTTCAACGATATCCTCAAGCGCATCGAGGACGCGTTTCCGCAGGGCACGCTGTGTTTGCCGGCGCGCAAGCCCGGTAATGTGATTGCCTTTGCCTTCCGCGACCCGCCGGGGTCGCTGCGCTGGGATGACCTGGAACAGCGTGCAGCGGCCCTGGAGTCCCGTTACGGCCTGGAGTTTCCGCAGTTTGTCGCCGGGTTGCGCACCATGAACCGCAGCGATGCCACCGGGCTGCACACCTGAGATCCATCGTTGCGGCAGGCTTTCATTGCCCGGGGATTTGTGAAAAAATCAAGTCCATATGTTCAACAGATCCGGGGATGACCATGATCGATCGAGATGGCTATCGCCCCAATGTCGGAATCGTTTTGTGCAATTGGAAAAACGAGGTTTTCTGGGGTAAGCGGGTACGTGAGCACTCGTGGCAGTTTCCGCAGGGCGGTATCCACGGCGGCGAGCGTCCGGAAGCGGCGATGTACCGCGAGTTGCGTGAAGAAGTCGGCCTCAAGCCCGAGCACGTGCAGGTGCTGGGACGCACCCGGGACTGGCTGCGCTACGAAGTTCCGGAACGCTGGTTGCGGCGCGAATGGCGCAGCAACTATCGCGGACAGAAGCAGATCTGGTTCCTGCTGCGACTGGTGGGCAGGGACTGCGATGTTTGCCTGCGCGCAACGGAAAAACCCGAATTTGATGCCTGGCGCTGGCATGAATACTGGGCACCAACCCAGGACGTCATCGAGTTCAAACGTGCCGTCTACGAGCAGGCACTCAACGAACTTTCCCGATATCTGGTGCGGCACCTGGACCAGCGCAAGCGGCAACGGACACCCCGGGTCGGGGTATAGCGCAGCGCGCCGGCGCGGGCAACCGTTGCCGACGTTGGATGGCTGCTTGAGATCGATGGTTTTTTAATTGAAAGATGAGGCAACGATGGCACGCGACTACCCGGCAATCAAACCGATCTCGCTGGAGACGGATATCGGCTATGCGCAGCCGACACAGGTGGTCCTTGAACGCGTGCATATCGACAGCCCTGCCGTGGATGTAATGACCGACTTCACGCGGGTGACAGCGGTCATCATTCTTCCCGGAGATACGGTCGATGAGGCGCATCGCCGGATGATTCAGCGCGGCGTGCGCTCGCTGCTGGTCGTCGATCAGGACCGGAAGCTGCACGGGATCGTGACCGCCAATGACGTGCTCGGCGAAAAACCGGTCAAGACCGCCGTGCAGCGCGGAGTGCTGCGCAGCGAGCTCCAGGTGCGTGACATCATGACGCCCCGTGCTGCGCTCGAAGTGCTGGACATGCGTGACGTCAGCACCGCAACCATTGGCCATATCGTGGCTACACTGAAGGCGGCCGGACGGCAGCACACGCTGGTGGTGGATCAGGACGCCAAGGGCCGGCAGCGGGTACGTGGCGTGTTTTCGGCGACCCAGATTGCGCGCCAGCTGGGTATTGCCATTACCACCGACGCGGTCGCGCGCACGTTTGCCGATATCGAGGCGAGCCTCGGTCCCTGATAGTCGCTGGTACTGATCCAGCGCAAACCTTTTCCGATTAAATGTTGACTCCACTCAGGGGTTCGATTTATATTTCATTTACAGATTAGAGTAAGTCTAAATATCTGTGTGGGCAGTTTTCCAAAACTCGCAGTTCAGTGCAAGAATTGACGTAACTTTTTGTTTTTAAAGGAGTTTTTATGCAACTCAAGAATTCGAAGACGCATGGAAATTTGAAGGCGGCATTTGCCGGTGAGTCCCAAGCCAATCGCCGCTACCTCTACTTCGCAGCGAAGGCCGACGTGGAAGGTCAAAATGACGTGGCTGCCGTGTTCCGTTCCACCGCTGAAGGCGAAACCGGCCATGCGCACGGGCATCTTGAATACATGGAACCCTGTGGTGATCCCGCAACCGATCTGCCGATCGGTCGCACCCGCGAAAACCTGAAAGCCGCGATTGCCGGCGAGACCCACGAGTACACCGATATGTACCCGGGGATGGCCAAGACCGCGCGCGATGAAGGTTTTGGCGAAATCGCCGACTGGTTCGAGACGCTGGCGAAGGCCGAGCGTTCGCACGCGAACCGATTCCAGAAAGCGCTGGACGGCTTGGCCGACTGAGCAGGCGCCCGCCGTTCGTGACGGAAAGAGGCGCGCGTGCGCCTCTTTCTTTTCTGACGCTGCAACTGACCGGTAGACCAGATCATGACCGCACGTGAAGGTAGTCTAGAGGCCCCCACCCGGCACCCGCTCGACTGGCAGTCGGGCGATTTTTACAACGAAGACAAGCTCAACCATGAACTGGAGCGGGTATTCGACATTTGCCACGGGTGCCGCCGCTGTGTAAATCTGTGCACGGCGTTTCCCAAGCTGTTCGATCTCGTTGATGAAAGTCCGACGCTGGAAGTCGACGGCATTCCCAAGAAGGACTACTGGGAGGTTATCGACCGCTGTTACCTGTGCGACATGTGTTACATGACCAAGTGTCCGTATGTGCCGCCGCACGAATGGAATGTCGATTTCCCGCATTTGATGCTGCGCGCCAAGGCCGTCAAATTCCGCAAAGGCGGCGTGACGTTCCGCGACAAGCTGCTGTCGAGCACCGACGCACTGGGCAAGCTCGCTTCGATCCCGGTGGTGGTGCAGATGGTGAATGCGGCCAACAAGGCCGCGCCGGTGCGCAAAGTCATGGACAGCATGCTGGGCATCCACAGGGATCGCGTGCTGCCCGAATACGACAGCGCAAAGTTCCGCGCGACCGCCAGGCCTGACGCGTCATTTCCGGTCAAAGACGGCAAGACCACGCCAGGCAAGGTTGCTATTTTCGCAACCTGTTATATCAACTACAACGAGCCCGGTATCGGCCACGACCTGGTGAAAATCCTCGCACACAACGAGATCCCGTCGATCATAGTCGACAAAGAAGCCTGTTGCGGCATGCCCAAGCTGGAACTGGGTGATCTGGAAGCCGTAGCCCGCAACAAGGACGTCAATATTCCGGTGCTGGCGAAGCTGGCGCGGAAAGGTTATGCGATCCTGACCGCGGTGCCCTCCTGCACGCTGATGTTCAAGCAGGAATTGCCCTTGATGTTTCCGGGCGATGCGGACGTCAAGGCCGTGGCCGAAGCGATATTCGATCCCTTCGAGTATCTCGTGCTGCGCCACAAGGAGGGGTTGCTGAAAAGGGTATTCAGCCAGTCGCTGGGCAAAGTGTCGTACCACATTCCCTGTCACCTGCGCGTGCAGAACATGGGACAGAAGACGCGTGAGTTGCTGGAAATGATTCCGGACACCAAAGTCACCACGGTCGAACGCTGCGCCGGCCATGATGGCACCTGGGGCGTTAAAAGCGAGTTTTTTGAACAGTCGATGAAAATCGGCCGCCCGGTGTTCCGGCTGATGGGGGATGCCGCCCCTGACTACATCAGTTCTGACTGTGCAATTGCCGGGCGCCATATTGAGCAGGGTATTGGCGGCGGTGATGCGCAAAAACAGCACCCCCTGACATTGATACGTATTGCCTACGGACTCTGATACCCGCCATGCCACAAATTAGCCAAGATACATTGATGCCCCTCGAAGCGTACGCCAGAGCGCGGCCGGAGTTCCGCGCCAAGGTGATGGCGCACAAGAAGGACCGCGCGATCCAGCTGGGCACGAACGTGACCCTGATTTTTGAGGATGAGCTCACCATACGTTACCAGGTGCAGGAAATGCTGCGCGCCGAGCGGATTTTCGAGGCAGCAGGCATCGTCGATGAACTCGAAGCCTACAATCCGCTGATTCCGGACGGCAGCAACTGGAAGGCCACAATGATGATTGAGTATCCCGATGAAAGCGAGCGTCGACACAAGCTCGCGCAGCTGATCGGGGTCGAGGATCGAGTCTGGGTTCAGGTGGAGGGCTGTGACCGCGTCTTTGCGATCGCCGACGAGGATCTCGAGCGCGAGAACGCCGAGAAAACCTCTTCGGTGCATTTTCTCCGCTTTGAACTGACGGCGGAGATGGTCTCTGCACTGCGCGGCGGTGCCACACTCGCCATGGGTATCGACCATCCGAACTACTCGGCCACGATAACGCGCGTCGGTGATGTCACCCGTGCGTCGCTACTCGCGGATCTGGCGGCCTAGTACAGCCGGTTCCATTCACGCACTGGCCCCGCGTTCGTCGTGCAGGCGGTACAATCCGCCGGATGAAGAATATGCGCTTCCGGTTGAAATGCTGGGCGGCTGCCGGGGTGCTGGTGGCCGGTCCGGTTTTTGCGCAATGGGACGGCTGGGATTATGCGTTCGAACGCGAAATCAAACCTTGGGCTGAAATGCAGGTACAGATTCCTGCTTATCCCACGGACGATACATTGATACCGCTGGACGTCGGGTCGGCTACGTCCCACCGGTTTTTCATAGATGGAAAATCCGTATCGACGGGCAGCGACGGCGTGGTGCGGTATACGCTGGTGATCAAGACCGCCGGCGGGGCAACCAACGTGTCTTTCGAAGGTATCCGGTGCGAAACCCGGGAGCAACGATATTATGCCATCGGGAACCGTGACGGTACCTGGGTGCGTGCCCGTAATTCACGGTGGCGGCGCATCGAATTCAAGGAGGTCAATGCCCATCACATCACATTCTACGGCGACTACGCATGCCGCGGGAAAGTCATGGTGGAGTCGGCCGAGCAGATTGTGCAGGCATTGCGCCGCGGCCCCTCACGGGATCAAAGCCGAGACTGATTTGCGGTACTGCGGCCGCAGCCCGGGCGAGCATTGCTGCAATTCAAAGCAGCACGAGATTGTCGCGGTGGATCAATTCAGGTTCGTCGACATAGCCTAATTTGGCTTCGATCTGGCTGGACGGTGTGCGCAGGATGCGGCAGGTATCGGTATAGCTGTAGTTGACCAACCCGCGCGCGATTTCCCGGTTGGATTCGTCGAGGCAACTTACCACCTCCCCGCGTTCAAAGTCACCCGCGGCTCCGCAGACGCCCACCGGTAACAGGCTTTTGCCGTCCACCAGCAGCGCCTTCACCGCGCCGGCATCCAGCGTGACCCGGCCGCGCACCTGCAGGTGATCAGCCAGCCATTGCTTGCGTGCGGCGATCGTTGCCTGTTGGGCAAGTAACTGTGTCCCCAGGCGCTCACCGGCTGCGAGCCGCAAGAGCACATCGGGTTCACGACCCCAGGCAATGATCGTATCCGCGCCACTGCGCGCGGCACGCTTGGCGGCAAGTACTTTTGTCAGCATGCCGCCGCGCGCGATGGCGCTGCCGGTAGAGCCGGCGATGGTCTCCAGATAGGGATCCCCTGCGATACCGTCAGCGATGGGGGTGGCGTCAGGGTGTTTGCGCGGATCGGCGCTGTACAGCCCTCGCTGATCGGTGAGTATGACCAGTGCGTCGGCTTCGACGAGGTTGGTGACCAAGGCGGCCAGGGTATCATTGTCGCCAAACCTGATTTCGTCGATCGCAACCGTATCGTTTTCGTTGATGACCGGGATTACGCCCAGGTCGAGCAGCGTGCGCAGTGTTGAGCGGGCGTTGAGGTAGCGCTTGCGGTCGGCGAGGTCTTCGTGGGTGAGCAGGATCTGCGAGGTCAGCAGCCCATGGCTGCGGAAACAGGACTCATACACCTGGACCATGCCCATTTGCCCGACTGCGGCGGCGGCCTGCAATTCATGCAGCGCCTGTGGCCTGCGGGTCCAGCCCAGGCGCTGCATGCCTTCGGCGATGGCGCCGCTGGAGACAAGGACAATCTGCCGCCCGTCCTTGCGCAGACGCGCGATCTGTTCGGCCCATCCCGTCAGCGCGGCATGATCCAGGCCGAGGCCGGCATTGGTCACCAGCCCGCTGCCGACTTTAACAACGAGTCGCTGTGCTTTTTTGATCACCGATGTCATGGGATGCGGCGTGCTCATGTGGTCGTGTCGACGACGGTTTTCCCGCGCGCCGTCCTGCCCCTGGCGCTTTTTTCCACATGTTCCATCACCGCGAAAACCATCGCCCGGCAACCCTCCCCTGTAAGCGCGGAAATATTAAAGCTTTTGCGTTTGGCACCCAACTGTTTCAGCAGCGCCCGCACGCGTTCTTCGCGCTCCGCTTCCGGGACCAGGTCGAGTTTGTTGAACACCAGCCAGCGCGGTTTGCGGTACAGGCTTTCATCATATTTGCGCAGCTCCCGGACCAGCGCCTTGGCGTCGCGCACCACATCTGCTGCCGGATCCGGCGGCAATACATCGATGACGTGCAGCAGCAGCCGCGTGCGGGCGAGATGGCGCAGAAACTGGTGGCCAAGCCCGGCGCCCTCGGCAGCGCCTTCGATCAGCCCGGGGATGTCGGCAACGACAAAACTGCGGTTGTCGTCAACGCGCACGACCCCGAGGTTGGGCTGCAGCGTCGTGAAGGGATAATCCGCAACCTTGGGCCGCGCCGCCGAGATCGCGCGGATCAGCGTGGATTTCCCCGCATTGGGCAGGCCGAGCAGGCCGACATCGGCGAGCACTTTCAGTTCAAGCTTGAGCTGGCGCGAAACCCCGGGCTCCCCGTGCGTGAACTGGCGCGGAGCGCGATTGGTGCTGGATTTGAAATGAAGATTGCCAAGACCGCCGATGCCGCCTTTGGCGAGCAGTGCGCGCTCGCCATCATGGGTGAGGTCGGCGATGACTTCCCCTGACTCGAAGTCGCTGATTACGGTGCCAACCGGCATGCGCAGCACGATATCTGCGGCGGCGCGGCCGAAGCAGTCCGAGCCCATGCCCTTCTGGCCGTTTTTCGCGCGGTGGATACGGGCGTAGCGGTAATCGATCAGCGTGTTGATATTGCGGTCAGCCACGGCAAAAATGCTGCCGCCGCGGCCGCCGTCACCGCCATCGGGTCCGCCGCGCGGTATGAACTTTTCACGGCGAAAGCTGGCGACGCCGTCACCACCTTTGCCGGCATGCACTTCTATGCGTGCTTCATCGATGAATTTCATGGGGTTCTCAAAACAAAAAAGGCCCTGTCGTTCAACAGGGCCTTTTCAGCAAAACATGGGACGATCAGGCGGGAACGACGCTCACGGTCTGGCGTTGCTGCGGGCCTTTTTCGGCAAACTGCACTCGCCCATCAACCTTGGCGAACAAGGTATGGTCGCGCCCGATGCCGACATTGTCGCCGGGGTGCATGCGGGTTCCGCGCTGGCGCACGATGATGCTTCCTGCCGGAATCAGTTCACCACCGAAGCATTTGACGCCAAGGCGCTTTGATTGTGAGTCGCGCCCGTTACGGGAACTGCCGCCCGCTTTTTTATGTGCCATTGTGTTCTCTCCTTAGCCTGCGATGCCGGTGATTTCGAGTTCGGTGAAGTTCTGCCGGTGCCCCTGGCTCTTGCGGTAATGCTTGCGCCGGCGCATTTTGAAAATGTTCACCTTGTCGCCGCGCCCTTGGGAAAGAACCTTGGCCTTGACTGCCGCACCGGACAGCAACGGAGTGCCGAGCTTGACGCTGCCGTCCTCGGCAATCATCAGAACCTGGTCAAGGGTGACTTCCGCCCCCACATCCACCGGCAATTGCTCGACCTTGATCTTAGTGCCAGCGCTGACGCGATACTGTTTGCCGCCGGTCTTGACTACCGCATACATGGAAACCTCTCAGCTCGAACCACGGAAAACCGCGAATTATACAAGCTCACCGGAGATCAGTCAAAACTTCAGCGGTGCGTTATTCTGACAAATAGTTGAGCAGAATCAATGAATTGTAACAGCGTGCCGGACCTGAGTCGGCAACGGCGGCACGCGCAGTGTGCTGTGAAATTGCTATCATCCGGGTTTTTCGCCCGTCCAGTGTTTCTCGAAAACCTACGCCAATTGCTCGCAGCCGACATGCATGCCGTGGATCAGGTGATCCGCGAGCGCCTGCATTCGGAAGTGGTACTCATCCGCCAGGTGGCCGAGTACATCATCGGCGGTGGCGGCAAACGCCTGCGCCCGGCGCTGGTTTTATTGTCCGCGGGTGCGCTGGGCTATCGCGGATCTGCACACCATACGCTCGCAGCTGTTGTGGAATTCATCCATACGGCAACACTGCTCCATGACGACGTCGTCGACGAATCGGCGCTGCGCCGCGGACGGCCCACGGCGAATACCCTGTTTGGCAATGCCGCATCGGTGCTGGTTGGCGACTTCGTCTACTCCCGCGCGTTTCAGATGATGGTGAACGTTGACGACATTCGGGTGTTGCGGGTGCTGGCGGATGCGACCAACGTCATTGCCGAGGGCGAGGTCCTGCAGTTGATGAACTGCCGCAACGCCGATATCGACGAAACGAGTTACCTGCAGGTCATTCGCTACAAAACGGCCAAGCTGTTCGAGGCTGCCGGGCGGCTGGGGGCGCTGCTGGCAGGGGCGCCGTCGGCAGCGGAGGAAGCGATGGCAGCCTACGGCAGCCACCTTGGCACAGCATTCCAGTTGATCGATGACGTACTGGACTACTCGGGCGACGCCGGGGTCATCGGCAAGAACATCGGCGACGACCTTGCGGAGGGCAAGGCGACATTGCCGTTGATCCGTGTCATGCATCACGGCACGCCAGAGGAGGCTGCGCTGGTGCGCCGTGCTGTGGCGTCCGGCGGACTTGACGATCTGGCAAGCGTGATGGCGGCGATCCGGCGTTCCGGGGCGCTGGACTACACACGCCGGCAGGCCGAGACCGAAGTGGAGGCTGCGCGCGCAGCACTGGAATCCATTCCATCCACGCAGTTCCGGGATTCTTTGCTACAATTGGCACAGTTCGCGGTGACGCGGACGCATTGACGGAAGGGCACGTGCAACGTGCCCTTCTTGTTTGTGCCATTCGGGGTGTAGCTCAGCCTGGTAGAGTACTGCGTTCGGGACGCAGGAGTCGGAGGTTCGAATCCTCTCACCCCGACCACGATTTTCTGGATGTCAGCCGGACCGTTCGGATCCGGGTGGTACGATGTTCCCGATTCCGGAGATTTAACGATGGCGGGCGCAACCGATGTCGACGAGAGCAGCGGACCTGCGGTCCGGGCGCTGGTAGCAGTCCGGCTCCGCTGACACCGCCGCAGCGGGCCGTAGTGGGCGATACTGACCTCATGACGCGGCATATTCATGTGCCCGATGCCGTGATTGACGCCTTGCCGGGATTTTTCAGTCAGCGTGAGATCGTCGAACTGACCGCGACTTTCGGGGGCTACAATCTGCTGTCACGTTTTCTGGGGGCATTCGCCGCAGATCCGGCGTCGTTGCCGGTCTGGGACGCAAAAGCTGCAGGTTTACCGCCCGCGCACCGCACGCATCCGGTTGTTCGGTAGCTAAGGTATCAATGGCCAAGATTCTGCTCATTGTTATCGCTGTAGCGGCAGCATTCTGGCTGCTGCGCAATCATCGCCGGCGCGCAGACCGCGATGCGCAGTCACCGGCTGCCCCGCCGGCGGAGGACATGGTGGGCTGTGCACAATGCGGCGTGCATATGCCCCGCAAGGAGGCCCTCGAATCGGGACAGCGTTACTTCTGTTCGGGTGAACACGAGCGGGAATTTCGCGGTAAACACTGAGCTTCCGCCTTGAATTCTGACGAACCGTCTCTTCAATCGGATTCCTGGAACGCGGAAGGCTGGCGCCGGCCTCCCGACGCGTACTGGCGCTCGCTGCAGTTGTTCAACGGTTACCGGACAGCCGCCGCATTGGTGCTGCTGATGGCAGTGGCCTTCTGGGGCGACACGCTGCAGTTCGGCTCGCGGGACATGCGCCTGTTCATGATCGGCGCCGCGAGTTATGCCGCTTTTGCGCTCGCGATGTTCGCAATCATCCATACGCGCGAGCATTTTACCTGGCAACTTGCGATCCAGGTCGGCGGCGACATCGGGTTTGTCGTGCTGCTGATGTATGCCAGCGGCGGACTGTCGAGCGGGCTCGGTTTGTTGTTGCTGACATCGCTGGCGGCGGCGGGTCTGGTCAGCCGCGGCCAACTGACGCTGTTTTTCGCCGCAATCGCGACCATTGCGGTGCTGCTGGAGCATACCTACGAAATATTGCGGTTTTCGGAGGGCGGCGCGCAATACGCCCAGGTCGGCCTGTTGTCGATTGCCTATTTCGCGACCGCCTGGCTTGCGCATACCCTCGCCAGGCGTTCGCTGGCGAGCGAGCAGCTGGCCGCGCAGCGGGAGATCGATCTTGCGAATATGGCGCAGGTCAACCAGTTGGTCATCCAGGACATGGAGCACGGGGTAATCGTTGTCGACGGCGAGGGTATCGTCAGGCAGGTCAATACCGCGGCCGAGCGCATGATCGGCGGTTTGCGCGGCGGTGGTGTAGTCGCTCTGAAAGATCGTGCACCGGCGCTGCATGCCCGTGTCGAACAGTGGCTGCGTGATCAGCAGGGTCGCGAAACGCCCGATGCGTTTGATCTTGGAGCGAACTTGCGCGCGAGGCTGGTGCCGGTTGCCCCGCGGCGCGGCGCTGGCGCAGTCATTTTTCTGGAGGACCTGGCGCGCATAAAGGCCGAGGCCAGGCAACTGAAGCTCGCAGCACTCGGTCGACTGACGGCGAACATTGCGCACGAAATCAGAAATCCGCTGGGTGCGATCAGCCATGCTGCCGAATTATTGCAGGAAGAGCCCGAGGTTTCGGCGGGAGCGCAACGGCTGACCACGATTATTCGCGACAATACGCGCCGCCTCGACCGGATGGTCAACAACGTGCAGACGTTGAATCGCGGGGAGCGTGCCAAGCGCGAGCGTTTCCTGCTAGCACCTTACCTGCGCGCATTTGTCGAACAATTTGTTGCCACCGAAAAGCTCGCCGCCAATGTCATCGAACTCCACCTGGAGACGGATCCCCATGTCATGTTTGATCGCGATCACCTGAACCAGGTGTTGTGGAATCTGTGCCAGAACGCGCTGCGCCACTCGCACCGCGGCCCCGGCAGCATCCGCCTTCTGGTCGGGCGAGCCGGCCGCGGCAACGCGGTAAGATTGGAAGTTGTCGATGATGGACCCGGACTGCCGCCGGAATCACGCAGCAAGGTGTTTGAGCCGTTTTTCACGACGTCGCCGGGCGGTACCGGGCTGGGGCTTTATTTGGCACGGGAAATCTGCGAAGCGAATGGCGCTATGCTTGAATATGTCGAGTCGCCTGGCGGCGCGCGGTTCGCAGTGACCTGCGCTGCAGGCTGAAGGGAGGAGGGGCGTGGCAACGGGACAGGTGCTGGTCGTCGATGACGAGGCGGATATCCGGGAGTTGCTCGGCATGACCTTGATCCGTATGGGCCTCGAGCCGCAGTGCGCGGGCAGTGTGTCCGAGGCCCTGTCGCTGCTCGGGCACACTACATTCGAGTTGTGCCTGACCGACATGCGACTGGTCGATGGTGATGGTCTGTCCATCGTCGAATACATCACCAGGAACCATCCCAGCCTGCCTGTCGCGGTGATTACTGCGCATGGCAGTGCCGAGAATGCGGTTGCTGCGCTCAAGGCTGGCGCATTTGATTACCTCGGCAAGCCGGTGTCGCTCGACCAGTTGCGGGCGCTAGTGCGCGCCGCCCTCAAGCTGCCGCGTCCGGGGGACGAACACCGTGAGGCGGGTGAGGAAGCGCACTCGGCGCCCGGTGCGCCGCACCTGATCGGTGACTCGCCGCTGATGGCGCAGGCACGGCAGATGATCGACAAGCTGGCGCGCAGCCAGGCGCCAGTGCAGATCCGCGGCGAGTCCGGTTGCGGCAAGGAGCTGGCAGCCCGCCTGATACACCTCAACGGCGCGCGCCGCGACAGCCCTTTCCTGGCCGTCAATTGCGGGGCAATACCGGAGAACCTGATGGAGTCGGAGTTTTTCGGGCACAAGAAGGGGGCATTTACCGGGGCGCTTGCGGATCATGACGGCTTTTTTCAGGCAGCCGATGGCGGCACGCTGTTTCTCGACGAGGTCGGCGATCTGCCGCTGTCGATGCAGGTGAAGCTGCTGCGTGCGATCCAGGAAAAGCGCGTGCGCAAGGTCGGTTCGACGAGCGAGGAGCCGGTCGATGTGCGCATCATCAGCGCAACGCACCGTCACCTCGCCGACGAGGTAAAGAGCGGGGCATTCCGGCAGGACCTTTATTATCGGCTGAATGTGATCGAACTGCGCATGCCGTCGTTGCGAGAACTGCGCGACGATATTCCACGGCTGGCGGCGGCGATACTCATGCGGCACGCTGTCGACGGACGCGTGCCCCGGTTGTCGGCGCCGGCGGAGGCCGCTTTGAAGGACTATCACTTCCCGGGCAATGTCCGCGAACTGGAGAACATACTGGAGCGCGCCGTGGCGCTGACCAGCGGGGACGAGATTGCGGTCGACGACCTGCAACTCTCGGACGCGCCTGCTGCAGAGCAGGCAGACGGCACAACGGCGGACGTTGATGGCCTGCCTTTGCCCGAACGCCTTGAGATGATTGAACGCAAAGCGATACTTGAGGCGCTCGAACGGGCACGCTATAACCAGACGGCAGCCGCCAAGCTGCTGGGCATTTCCTTTCGTGCGCTGCGCTATCGCATACAGCGCCTCGGCATCAAGCAGGAACTCGATGCCAAGCCCTGACATGCGGGCATGAACATTGATGCTGCCGGGCTGGCCGATCAGGCCCTGTATATCCCTTCGCCGAACTGCGACGAACGCCCGCCGGACGCGGCGATCGAATTGCTGGTAATCCACAACATCAGCCTGCCGCCGGGCGTATTCAGTGGCGAGGCGGTTGTCGACTTGTTCGTGAACCGGCTCGATCCGGCGGCGCATCCGTATTTCGGAACCATCGCCGGGTTGCGCGTATCCGCGCATTTTTTCATTCGCCGCGACGGCGCGCTGCTGCAATTCGTGCCCTGCGCACTGCGCGCCTGGCACGCCGGGCGGTCGGCATGGTGCGGGCGTGAGCGCTGCAACGACTACTCGGTTGGCATCGAACTTGAGGGGGCGGATGATGTGGCATTCACCGATGCCCAATATGACCGTCTTGGCGCGCTGGCGCGCGCCCTGTACGCGCGTTATCCGATCATCGCCAGCGTCGGGCACTCCGACATCGCACCGGGACGTAAGACCGACCCCGGCGCCCGCTTCGACTGGGAACGCTATCGTGCGGGCTTGAGGTCAAAAAAAAGAATTTAAAAACAAAAGCTTGTATAGCAATCGGGGTCTCAGTCTCGCGCCCCGGCCTGGCAACCACCTTCCCCTTCCAACGCCTGCTCAATCTGCGTGGTGCTGCCTAATTTTTATGCAATTAATCCATTGCTTAACGTTGTTTCCTGCTGTTTCTCAAGAACTTTTAAAAAAAGCGTCAAAAAGCTATTGCAGATTGAATATGCGGCCACTAGAATTGGGCGCAAATAACGCGTAAACCACAATATATAGTGGTTGGTGGACCGGGAGCCTGTCTCTCTCGGGAAATCAGGAAACCTAAAAAAATCAAGGAGTAATGAAATGCAGATCGCCGTAGAGCCCACCCCGTCCCGCACCACCCCGCAAATCACCGCGACACCCGAAGACGCCGTACGAGAGGCGCTCTATGCGCAGTACAAGGTGATACGCCGGAACGGTTCGGTAGTGAGCTTCGAGCCGGCGAAGGTGGCCATTGCGATGACCAAGGCGTTCATTGCGGTGAATGGCGGTCAGGGGGCGGCTTCGGCCCGCGTGCGCGAGCAGGTTGCGGCACTGACTGAAAGCGTGGTCGCCGCACTGATGCGGCGCCAGCCCTCGGGCGGCACTTTCCATATCGAGGACATTCAGGACCAGGTGGAACTTGCGCTGATGCGCATGGGCGAGCATCACGTCGCCCGCGCCTACGTGCTCTACCGCGAGGAGCGCACGAAGGAGCGCGCGCGCCAGCGCGAAGCGCAGCCGGCGGCGATGGCGCAACGCGAGCACGTGATCAATGTCATCGACGGTGGTGTGAAACGGCCGCTTGATCTGCCGCGGATTACCGCGCTCGTGGAAAGTGCCTGTGCCGGTCTGGGCCGCGAGGTGAGCACCCAGCCGATCCTGGACGCAATGCATCGTGATCTCTACGAAGGTGTGCCGATCGAGGAGGTTCGCAAGTCGCTGGTGCTGGCTGCGCGGGGTCTGATCGAGCAGGATCCGGGCTACAGCTATGTCACCGCACGCCTGCTGCTGCACACGGTGCGTCTGGAAATCCTCGGCGAGGAAGTCACGCAGGAACAAATGGCGACGCGTTATGCCGAGTATCTGCCGCAATTCATCAAGAAGGGCATCGCGGCGGAATTGCTGGACGAACGTCTGGCTAGCTACGATCTGCAGGCGCTGGGTGCGGCACTCGATGCGCAGCGCGATCTCAAGTTCGCCTATCTCGGTCTGCAGATACTCTACGACCGCTATTTCCTGCACATCGGCGGGCAGCGTATCGAGTTGCCGCAGATCTTTTTCATGCGTGTCGCGATGGGCCTCGCACTCAATGAGCCGGCGGGCGAGCGTGAAGCACGTGCCATCGAGTTCTACAATGTGCTGTCCAGCTTCGATTTCATGAGCTCTACCCCGACACTGTTCAATTCCGGTACCCGCCGCTCGCAGCTGGCGAGCTGCTACCTGACCACGGTATCAGATGACCTGGACGGGATTTACGAGGCAATCAAGGAAAATGCGATGCTGCAGAAGTATGCCGGCGGCATCGGCAACGACTGGACGCCGGTGCGCGCGCTCGGCGCGCACATCAAGGGCACGAACGGCAAATCTCAGGGTGTGGTGCCGTTCCTGAAAGTGGTCAATGACACGGCGGTTGCCGTCAACCAGGGGGGCAAGCGCAAGGGAGCGGTTTGCTCCTACCTTGAAACCTGGCATCTGGATATCGAGGAATTCCTGGAGTTGCGGAAGAACACCGGTGATGACCGGCGCCGGACCCATGACATGAATACCGCCAACTGGGTGCCCGACCTTTTCATGAAGCGGGTCATGGAGAACGGTGAGTGGACGCTGTTTTCGCCGTCCGACGTGCCGGACCTCCATGAAAAATTCGGCAAGGCCTTCGAGAAAGCTTACCTGGAGTACGAGGCGAAGTGCACCCGCGGCGAGATGAAGCTGTACAAAAAGGTTCCGGCGAACCAGTTGTGGCGCAAGATGCTTACGATGCTGTTTGAGACCGGGCATCCGTGGATCACCTTCAAGGATCCCTGCAATCTGCGTTCGCCACAGCAGCACGTCGGTGTGGTGCACAGTTCCAACCTGTGCACGGAGATCACGCTGAACACCGGTCCGGACGAGATCGCGGTATGCAATCTGGGTTCGGTGAATCTGCCGGCGCACCTCGACTTGTCCACCGGCCTGCTCGACATGGAAAAACTCAGGCGTACAGTCGGCACCGCGATGCGCATGCTCGACAATGTGATTGATCTCAATTTCTACAACGTCAACAAGGCACGCAATTCCAACTTCAAGCATCGCCCAGTGGGCCTCGGCATCATGGGCTTTCAGGACTGCCTGCACATGTTGCGCATGCCGTACGGTTCGCCGGCCGCAGTGGAATTCGCCGACCGTTCGATGGAGCAGATCGCCTACACGACGTATTCGGCGTCAGCCGATCTGGCGGAGGAGCGTGGTCCGTATTCAACCTTCAAGGGCTCGCTGTGGGAACGGGGCGTGTTGCCGCTGGATTCGGTCAGGCTGCTGGCCGAGGAGCGCGGCGGTTACGTCGAGTGTGACATGTCGACCACGCTCGACTGGGACAGCCTGCGCAGCCGTATCCAGCGCGTGGGCATGCGCAACTCCAATTGTCTCGCCATTGCACCCACCGCAACCATTGCCAATATCACCGGACTGTCGCAGTGCATCGAGCCGACCTACCAGAACCTCTACGTGAAATCCAACCTGTCGGGCGAATTCACGGTCGTCAACGAATTCCTGGTCCGTGACCTGAAAAAGCTCAACCTGTGGGACGAGGTGATGATCGCCGACCTGAAATATTTCGACGGCACATTGTCGAAGATCGACCGTGTACCGCCAGACGTGCGCAGTCTGTATGCCACGGCTTTCGAAATGGACGCGAGCTGGCTGGTCGAATGTGCGGCGCGCCGGCAGAAGTGGGTAGATCAGTCGCAATCGCTGAACATTTACATGGCCGGCGCATCGGGCAAAAAGCTCGACGAAACCTACAAGCTGGCCTGGCTGCGCGGCCTGAAGACGACTTATTACCTGCGCACGCTAGGGGCCACTTCGACCGAGAAGTCCACTTCCAAAGCCGGACAGTTGAACGCGGTGCCATCGGACGGCGGCATGTCAGCTGATGAGCAACCCAAGGCGTGCTCGATACTCGATCCCGAGTGTGAGGCCTGCCAGTAGAGTGCAGTTGCAGGGCGCGAATCAGGGAAGAATAGGGAAATGCAGGGCAGCTGTTTTTGGTTCAGGGTTTGCTTTGCGGGTGTGGCGGCGGTTTCACCGATAACCAGTATCAAGATCCGTCGCCTGCCTTGGAAGGTGTCCACCCATAACGCGAATAAAGGAGACTGAGGATGTTGCAATTTGAAGAATCGGGGATCACCGGGCCAGGCGTGTTGCCGCATCCGGTAGCAAAAAACGGCACACCCCCGGAAAGCCCCGCAGAAGCTGAGCTGCGTCGGGTCAATGTTGCGGACAAGCGTGTAATCAACGGCCGGACTGACGTCAACCAGTTGGTGCCCTTCAAGTACAAGTGGGCCTGGGACAAGTACCTCTCCGCATGCGCCAACCACTGGATGCCCCAGGAAATCCAGATGAGCCGCGACATAGCGCTGTGGAAGGATCCCAACGGGCTGACCGAGGATGAGCGCCGCATCGTCAAGCGCAACCTCGGATTTTTTGTTACCGCGGATTCACTGGCGGCCAACAACATAGTACTCGGTACCTACCGTCACATTACTGCGCCGGAGTGCCGTCAGTATCTGCTGCGCCAGGCATTCGAGGAGGCTATCCATACACACGCCTATCAATACATCGTGGAGAGCCTGGGCCTCAACGAGGGTGAAATTTTCAATGCTTATCACGAGGTGTCGTCGATTCGCGATAAGGATGAATTCCTGATCCCCTTCATCGACGTGCTGACCGATCCATCGTTTCAGACCGGCACCCCGGAGAACGACCAAAAGCTGCTGAAGAGCCTGATTGTGTTCGCCTGCCTGATGGAGGGCCTGTTCTTCTACGTCGGATTTGCCCAGATTCTTGCCTTGGGCCGGCAGAACAAGATGACCGGCGCTGCAGAGCAGTACCAGTACATCCTGCGCGACGAGTCGATGCACTGCAATTTCGGCATTGATCTGGTCAACACGATCAAGCTCGAAAACCCGCATCTGTGGACCGCCGAATTCCGCGATGAACTGCGCGTGCTTTTCCGCAAGGGCGTCGAACTCGAGTATCGCTACGCAGAAGATACGATGCCCCGCGGCGTACTGGGTCTCAATGCCGCGATGTTCAAGGAATACCTGCGCTTCATCGCCAACCGCCGTGCCCAGCAGATCGGCCTGGAGACGCTGTTCGAGGGGGCGACCAACCCGTTTCCATGGATGGCGGAAATGATCGACCTGAAGAAAGAGCGCAATTTCTTCGAAACCCGCGTCATCGAATACCAGACCGGGGGTGCACTGTCGTGGGATTAGTCATGTTCTTCGCGTTGCCGGACGGAGGCGGTCACTGACCATGCGATTGAGCACAGCGACTCCAGCGCAAAGTGGAGTCCATTGCTGACGCAGCCAGACACGCGGCGGCGCATTGCACTGCGGTATCAACCGCAAGGCAGCGCCGCCGGATTCTTTCGTGGGTTCAATGTTCATTACCATGGAGGGGCGACCACTTGGCACTCAGTCTGAAGTTCCGGCGTTACCGCAGCCGCAGGATCCATCTGCACACCGTTACCGAATTGCGTGCGGAAGACAACTGCACACTCTGGCTGCGTTTCGATGATGGTCTCGAGGGGCATGTGTACCTTGGCGATCTGGTGGGTGGCGCCGCGCTGGAAGTGCTCTCCGATGCAGCGTCGTTCCGCCGGGTCGCATTTGACCCGGTGTCCAACGTGCTGACCTGGAGCGGCGGCGTCCGGGTGGATCCCGATTTGTTGTACCGCAACCTGGCGACCAAGGCGGGGGCGGCGTTGCATTAAGGCGTGGATGGAGGTTCGGCAGAGGGGGCGTCGCCATGCAGTGGCGCGCCAGACAGCGTGTTCTTTCCGCGGGGGAACGCGCACAGTGGTCAGACGTGACGGAGGTTCGCATGGCAAAGGCGAAGAAGAAGGCAACGAAGAAGGCAACGAAGAAGAAGGCAGCGAAGAAACAAGCGGGCAGCAAAAAGAAGGTCCCGGCCAGGAAAGTCGCCCGCAAGGCTGCGGGCAAGAAGAGCGTCAGCCGGAAGGCGGGCAAAAAAAAGCCGGCCCGAAAGCCGGCGAAGAAAAAAGCAGTCAAGAAAAAGCCTGCTATCAAAAAGCGGGCGGCTGTCAGGAAACCCGCACCCCAAGTAATGCCGGGACCGGCTCCGATAGCGCCCCGTCCGATTGCGATTCCAGGCGCCTGGCCATTTCCGATGGGAAACAAGCCCTGACACTTGCGCCGTGCGGCGGAATCGGTCTCGGGAGAAGTCCGATGCCCGTCGCGGGAGGCGGTTCGCAACCGCGGACAGCAGGGTTGTAAAGATACCCAATCCGCCCGGTCCGGGCAAGGCGCGGTCCGTCCGTGGCGCTTGGTGAACTCATGAATAAACATTAACAATCAATTGGTTAATGAGGTTAAAAAAAATTCTCCCGGCATCCCGGCGGTCCGGATTCAGGGCTGATTTCAGGGCATCCGGACCGTGGGTTTTCCCGGCTGCTGCGGCATGGCGACACGATCCCCGCCCGGGGACGCTAGCGGTGGCGCGCCCTTATATGGGGCCTCACACATTTGTCGTCGGGTGAGGAACCCATGCGATCGCTGAAGCGGCTGTGCTGGCTATGTCTGCTCTCTGTCGTGGCGTTCGGTGCGCAGGCGGCGACCGCGACGGTGCAGGTGCGTTCGACCACAGCCGAGTTTGCCGACGTCAAGGAACGCGTCGTCATGGCGCTGGAGAATCGCGGGCTGGTGTTGAATTACACGGCACGTGTCGGGGACATGCTTGAGCGTACCGGGCGCGATACCGGACGTGAGCGTCCGGTATACGGCAAGGCAGAAGTTCTCGAATTCTGCAGCGCTGCGCTGTCACGCGATACCATGGAGGCCGATCCGCGGAATATCGTGTTCTGCCCCTATGCGATCGCAATTTATACCGAGCCGCAGGCACCGGGCACGGTCCATCTCGCCTACCGGATGCCCGTTGCGTCGGGATCGGATCGCTCGATCCGTGCGCTGCGCGCAATTGAAGAACTGCTGGCCGGCGTCGTGAATGAGGCGCTGCAGTAGACCTGCGCAGCGTCCGGTATCGCGCGTACGCGTCCACCGCTGCCCGAGTCCCGGGGTCAGGCCGGAAGCTGGTTCACGATCGAGCGGCAGGCGGCGATGGCCGCATCCACGTCGTCCGCGGCAATATGGCGGTGGGTCACGAAGCGCAGCGAACCCGAATCCGCCGGGCTGACGGCGATACCTCGCGCCTGAAAATCCGCCGCCCACAGGGCAGCGGCACGGCCACTGGCGCGCACGTTGACCCGCACAATGTTGGTTTCGACGTCGCCTGGATTGAGCATCGAGGCATCCACCGCATGCAGCCCGATCGCGAGCCGTTTGGCGGTGGCGTGATCGTCTGCGAGCCGGTCGATCATGGTGTCGAGGGCAACGACGCCGGCAGCCGCAATCAACCCGGCCTGACGCATGTTGCCGCCGACCATGCGCCGGAACGGCCGCGCCCGTTCGATGAAGGCGCGCGTTCCGCAAAGCAGCGAGCCGATCGGCGCGGACAGCCCTTTTGACACGCAGAAACAGACCGAATCGGTATGGCGTGCGATTTCAGCGGCCGGCACGCCCAGCGCGACTGCGGCGTTGAACAGACGCGCGCCGTCCGTATGCACCGGGATGCGATGGTGCCGTGCGAGTTCGTACACCATTTGCATGTGCGCCAGAGGCAGAATTGCCCCGCCAGCGCCGTTGTGCGTGGTTTCCATGCAGATCAGTGCGGTGCCAAAATTATTGCGCGTCGTCGGCCGCACGGCCTCGCGCAGCGCAGTTTCGTCCATTGCGCCGCGCAGGCCCGGAATCCCCTTGTAGAACACGCCCGCCACCGCAGCAAGACCGCCCAGTTCGGTGTTCAGCATGTGCGCGCCGCGTTCCAGCAGCACCTCGCCGGCGCGCTGCGTGTGTGCGAGCACGGCGACCAGGTTGGTCATCGTGCCGCTGGGCATGTAGAGGCCGGCCTCCTTGCCGGTGTGCGTGGCAGCCAGCGCTTCCAGTCGCATGACGGTCGGATCGCCGTCGCGGGAATCGTCACCCTGGCTCGCCTGCTGCATCGAGGCGATCATTGCGGCTGTCGGCTGCGTGACGGTGTCGGTGCGCAAATCAATGATTCTGGTCATCGGTTCACAAATTCAGGTTTGGGTGGAAACGCAGGGGCTTCTTGTCGGCGCATCAATAACATTCCTCCTGTCCGGCCGGTTGCACCGGGCGCGCGATGAAACCGAAACGCTCCGGTACCAAGGCGGCACGGATGGGCCGGACGGCTATGCGTGCGGTGCCGCTCACATCCAGCTCCAGCGCGACCTGTTCGCCGGCTTGCAGCGCATCCAGTGTTGCCGCCAGCGCTGCGTCGCCGGGTTGCCTGGCGCCGGGCCTGCTGAAGCGGGGCACCAGCATCTCGAGGTCGGCGTCATGCACGAGGCCGACGCCCAGGTCGGTGTCGAGCAGCAGGTGCCCCGTTTCATCGATATAGGCGGCATGGATGGCAGTGACGGCCGCGCCGCTATGCGACGTCAGCGTCAGCGTGGAATCCGGTGTGGCAGTGATCCGGTAGATGTGCGGCGTGTAATCCAGCGAGACGTAAACGCGCTGCGGCCCGTTCTGGAAAAACCAGCGGCCCTGATGGTCGTGGCCATAGTTGCGGCCGAAAAAGGCGGCGATGCCCGGATTCACAACGCGTTCGCCCTTGAGCAGCCAGTTGCCGCGGCGGTCCAGCGACAACCAGCCATAAACCGCCGGCACGTTGGGCCATTTGGCCATCCCGCGAAGTACGATGTCATCCATGGCGTCAATTTATCACAGCAGCGTTTAACCCCGATTCGCTGCAGATGGCGTTTACAGCAGGGTCGCGGATGTTCCGCCCAGCTGAATCGAGGAGCCCTGATGAAACGCCTGATTGCCGTTACGGCCACGCTGACCGTTTGCGCGCTGTCATCGCCTGCCGCGGCGATGGGCAGCATTGCCGACATCGTGATTCACGATCGCGCGCAGAATCGCACGCTGCCGGTGCATGTTCATGAAGGACGGCATTATGTCGTCGGTCGCCCCGGCAACGAGTATGAAATCCGCCTGCGCAACCGGCAGCGCGGCGACATCCTCAGCGTGGTCTCGGTGGACGGGGTGGATGTGATTACCGGCGATACCGCCGATTGGCGGCACAGCGGGTACGTGCTCGGTCCGCGGCAGAGTTTCGGCGTCAAAGGCTGGCGCAAGAGCCTCGATCGCACGGCTGCGTTCTATTTCACGGCGCTGCCCGATTCCTACGCCGCGCGCACCGGCCGTGCCGACCATGTCGGGGTGATTGGGGTGGCGGTGTTCCACAAGAAACCGGAACCGGTGGTGCCGCATTGGCCGCCGCGAGTGGACCGCGGTGCCGCGGCAGCCGAATCACCGTTTCCCGCAGCAGCAGCCGATGAACGCGGTGCCGGCGCGGCCGCGCGCGCAGAAGCGCCGGCAACTGCGGTGCAGAAATCCGCACGCCTGGGCACCGGCCATGGGCGCAGCGAAACGTCCGTGGTGACGTACACGGAATTCGAACGCGCCACTGCGGCGCCTGCCGAGGTCATCACCATTTATTACGACAGTTATCGCAACCTGGTGGCGCAGGGGATGATCCGCGCACCGTCGCTGGCGCGCCCCGATCCCTTTCCGGGGCGGTTTGTGCCGGACCCGCGTTGATTTAACGGTGGCTGACGCGACGCCACCGGGTTGCCGCCATGCCGAGGCTTCTGCATACTGGCACCCGGTTATGCCTACGGACACCGATGCCACCGACGAAGCGCTGATGCTCGGTTATCGTGACGGCGATGCGGCGGCTTTTGACCTGCTTTACGGCCGCCACAAGGGCGGCGTCTATCGGTACCTGCTGCGCCAGTGCCGTAATGCGGCACTTGCCGACGAACTGTTCCAGGACGTGTGGATGAATCTGATCCGCGCCCGCGCCAGCTACACAGTGCAGGCGAAATTCTCGACTTATCTCTACCGGATTGCCCATAACCGGCTGATGGACCAATTTCGCCGCGACGACTGCGGCGTGTCGTTGGACGACGAATCCGCGCCGATCGATGAACCGGTGGCGCCGCGCAGCACTGAACCTGAACCCGGTACTGTCGCGCGTGAACAGGCGGCGCAGTTGCTCGCCCTTCTCGATGCCTTGCCGGATGAACAGCGCGCAGCCTTCGTGCTGCAGCAGGAGGGGGGGTTGAGCATCGAGGAAATTGCCGTCGCTACCGGCGTCACCCGGGAGACGGCGAAAAGCCGGCTGCGATATGCGCTGGCAAAACTGCGGCAGGGGATGCAGGCATGGCAATGACACCCCGTCCGGACATGGAGCATGATCCGCAATTGGCGGCGATTTATCGTGCCGGGACGGCGGCAGAACCACCCGCACGCCTTGATGACACGATTCGCGCTGCGGCGCGGCGCGCGGTTGCCGCGGGTCCGCGCCGCGCCGGCGTCCGCCGCTCGATGGTACCGGTCTCGCTGGCCGCAGTGATCGTGTTGTCGGTAACCGTGGTGACCATGATGCGCGAGCAGGGTGCGGATCGCCTGGATAGCACAACATTGTCGCCGGAGACTGCGCCGCCAGCCCCTGTTGCGGTGCAACCGGGAGATGCGCGGCCGCCCGTGGTCACGGCGCCGAAAGTGCCGGAAGCATCGACCGCCCGCCGATCGCCGGCCGCGCCGCCGGGCCTGGTAGCACCGGCGGAACCCGCCGCACCTGCGCCCGCACCGGCCCTGCAGGCTGATTCACCGCCGCGTAGGGTCACTGCGGAGCCGGGAATGGCGGCACCCGACAGCGAGTCTCCTGCAAAGGCCAAGGCTGCCGAAATGACCCGTAGCGAGGGGTTTGCCGACACCAGTCGCGACAACGCGGCGGTGCGGTCGCCGCGGCGTTCCGCACCCGCGCCGATGGTTGATGCGGCGAGCGGTGCCGGCGCATCCGCCAAGTCGGCGGCGCCGGCGGGGAATGCGCTATGGCAAGACCTGGTCCTGGCGCCGCCGGAAAAATGGCTGCAGCGTATCGCTGAACTGCGTCACGCCGGCAAAACAGCAGACGCCGCTGCATTGGTGGCTGAGTTCCGTCGGCGCTTTCCGGGCGAAGAACTGCCGCAGGATCTGCGCTGACCGATGACGGGGCATCCTGATCCCAAACCGGAAAAGCCGCCTGAGCCGGAGCCGTGGGAATGTTGCCAGAGCGGTTGTGACCCTTGTATTTATGATCGTTATTGGGAAGCGCTCACTAACTATGAAGCGGCGCTCCGGATCTGGGAAGCACACCAAGCCCGGCCAATTCCCGACCCACAAGACGAGTTATAACCAACTGTTTTAATTGATATTGTTTTAACAGCATGGTTTCAACGGTGGCGTCTGGCCCCGTTTGGGGAACTCTTTGCTGCAGTGCAACTCGAATTCTCGAGATTTGCCGGGCTCGAAATCTCCGATGTGACGGTAAATATCATAAATAGTATTAAAAAACAATAAGTTATATTTTTATTGCTCGCGTCCGCTATTGCCGTTAAACTTCGCGCCCGGCTGTTGCCCCGAGTCAAGCGCCCGGACTCCGGGTCACGCAGATGCGGTTGCGATGTGAGTCTTGAACACCTAGAATTAGTGAGTTTTTTTGAGTGGCCCCCAACCTGTAGTGGTTGGTGCTGATCGCAGTCTTAAGGAGACACCCCGTTACCGTAGCGAGGTAACACCCAGCTCAAGGCGTCCGGGTGCAAGCCGGCGCCACTCCCCAAAGGAGGTTTTGCATGTTCGCAAAATCGATTTCAGAACTATCCCCGGAACAGGTGGCGACACCGCTGCACTGGACCCGCAAGATGCTCACGCTGGCTGTATTTTTTGCCAGCTTTTCCGCCCTCGCCCTGTTGCTCCACGAACGTTACGGCGCCCAATGGCTGGAGGCTGCCTATGCGGCGGTCGAGAGTGAGGCCAAGGCCGTTTCCGAGCGCGTACTGACGCCACCGCCGGCGCCCGCCGCGCATCCGGACGCTGCCCGCCACAAGGCACTGGCCGATTTTCTGGCCAAGCGCTACCAGGTGTCGCCAGCCGTGACGCTCGAGTTCGTGCAGATCGCCCATGCCGAAGCCGGTCGCGTCAACCTCGACCCGCTGTTGATCATGGCGGTAATTGCCGTCGAATCGCGCTACAACCCGATTGCGGAAAGCGGGGTCGGCGCCAAAGGCCTGATGCAGATCATCCCGAAATTCCATGCCGACAAGCTGGCCGAATTTGGCGGTGAGAAAGCGGTATTCCATCCGGAATCCAATATCCGTGTCGGTACCCGCATCCTCCGCGAATACCTGTCCCGCACCGGCAACCTGGGTATTGCGCTGCAGATGTATGCCGGCGCGCTGAGTGACGCGAATGACACTTACACCAACAAGGTGCTGGGCGAGAAACAGCGCCTGCAGCGGGTGGTCGCGACGCTGGATGAACCGGCAGCCAGCGCCGTGCGTATCGCACATAACACACACATCGCGCGCGAGGCCCGCCGCATCAATTCGCCGCTCGGCGAATAGTCGCTGCAAGCGTCACGCGGCTTCCTGCCCCTGTGGCGAGCATCCGCATTTCCTGGGCCAGCGGGTCGGTGATTGCCGACCTGCAGCCGGGTCCCACGGTGACGAGGCTGCTGGCGGCATTGCCTTGCGAGTCCACCGTCAGCACCTGGGGCGAGGAGGTGTATTTTTCCCTGCCGGTCGCTGCCAGGCCGGAACCCGGCGCACAGCAGGTGGTGGATCCCGGCACCGTATGCTTCTGGGTGGAGGGCAGCGCGCTGGCGCTACCCTGGGGGAGGACGCCCGCATCCCGGGCTGACGAATGCCGCCTGGTCTGCGCCTGCAACGTACTGGGCCGTGTCCGTGGTGACCCTGCCGTATTGAAATCCGCCCGCGACGGCGAAACCATCCGCGTCGACACGATTTAAGACGCGCCACGCCCTATAATTCCCGTAACAGACGGGAGCGACCATGGCCGACCAAGACGTACCCAAGGACTTTTTCGAATTCATGCAGAAAATGTGGAACCCGATGGGGTTTCCCATTCCCGGCATGATTGCACCGACGATGAACGTCGAAGACCTCGAGAAAAAGATCACCGAGCTGAAAGCGGTCGAGACCTGGTTGACCATGAACACCGGCTTCGTGCAGATGACCATCAAGACGCTGGAGATGCAGAAGGCCGGTCTGGAAAGTCTGCAGTCGGCGGGCAAGGCGGCAGCTGAAAGCGCAAAAAAAACGCCGAAGTAACCGGCGTTTTTCCCGGGCGTGGTGAAACTTATTTCGCCGCAATCCGGTTGCGCAGCAGTCCCAATCCTTCCACTTCGGTCTCCAGTATGTCGCCGGCCTTCATGAATTCCGGCGGGTTGCGCGCGTGCCCCACGCCGGCCGGCGTGCCGGTCAGGAACAGGTCGCCGGGTTCCAGCGTCAACCCTGCCGACAGTTCGGCGATCAGGCGCGGGATCTTGAAATACATGTAGCTGGTATCCGAGTCCTGCTTGGTGACGCCGTTGACGCGGCAGGTGATGCGCAGGTTCTGCGGGTTCTTCACTTCGTCGGCGGTGGTTAGCCACGGCCCCATCGGGCAGTGCCCGTCGAGGCTCTTGCCTTTGAACCACTGCTGACCGTGCTGGCGCTGCACCTCGCGGGCCGAGACGTCGTTCGCGATCATGTAACCGTAGATGTGTTTCATCGCGTCGGCTTCGGCTATGTTGCGGCCGCCCTTGCCGATGACCACGGTCAGCTCCACTTCCCAGTCGAGTTTCTCGGTGACCCCCGGGTGCGACGGTACGTCATCGTAAGGGCCATTGACCGTGGTCGGCGCCTTCGTGAAAAACGCCGGGTGCTGGGGCATTTCCTGCACATGCGGGCGTGCCTTGGCACCCTCCTCGAAGTGTTCGACATAGTTCCAGCCGACGCAGAACACGTTTTTGCGCGGACGCGGAATCGGCGCATGCAGCGTGACCCGGGCCATCGCGTGATGGCCGGTCTTGATGCCGGCCACGGCCTTTTTCACCAGCGCGAGGCCGGTGCGCCCCGCAGCGACCAGCGCGATCATGTCATTCGCGGGGAAGGGCAGCTTCACGCGCGCCTTTTTCGCGGCGGTTTCGAGGTCGATGATGCTGCCGTCGGCGGCGATCACGCCGATTTTCGCGGGGCCGCGTCTGGTTGCGGAGTAAGTTGCGAGTTTCATTTCATTCTCCCTTGATGATGTTCTTGAATTTTTCGGCAGCCCTGACCAGTTGTGCGCAGATGCCCGGTTCCCACGCGGAATGCCCGGCGTCCGGTACGACGATATATTCCGCTTCCGGCCACGCCCGGTGCAGATCGTCCGCCGAAACGATCGGGCATACCGCGTCGTAGCGGCCCTGGACGATGATGCCGGGGATGTCACGGATGCGATCGACATTGTCGAGCAACGCGTTCTCCGGCAGGAAAATATCGTGCTTGAAATAGTGCGCCTCGATGCGTGCCAGGCCCAGTGCGACGACGTCGCCGGCGAAATAAGCCACGGTTTCGGGACTGGGCAGCAGCGTCGAGCACGAACCCTCGTAGGTGCTCCAGGCCCGCGCTGCCGGCATGTGCACGGCCGGGTCGGGGTCGGTCAGCCGGCGGTGATAGGCAGCGAGCAGATCGCCGCGCTCTGCCTGCGGTATCGGGTCGGTGAATGTGCGCCAGGCTTCCGGAAACAGGTTGCGCAGGCCGTAGAGGAACCAGTCGATTTCGCTGCGGCGGCACAGGAAAATGCCACGCAGGATCAATCCGGTGCAGCGCTGCGGATGGGCCTCGGCGTAGGCGAGCGCCAGCGTGCTGCCCCACGACCCGCCGAATACCAGCCAGCGCGTGATGCCGAGATGCGCGCGCAGTTGCTCGATGTCTGCAATGAGTAACGGCGTCGTGTTCGCGCTGATGTCGCCCAGTGGCGTCGAGCGCCCGGCGCCGCGCTGGTCGAAAATGACGATGCGGTAATGTGCCGGATCGAAAAACCGCCGGTGCGCCGGCGCGGCGCCGGCGCCCGGACCACCGTGGAGGAACAGCACCGGTGCGCCGTGCGGATTGCCGCTTTCCTCAAAATACATGCGCTGCCCGCCGTCGAGCGCAAGCATGGCGGCATGGTAAGGCTCGATCTCGGGATAGAGTTCGGCGCGCAGGCCGGGAGAAACGTCGGGCATGTCAGGTTACGCTGCGGATGGCAGCGCAACGTTAGCACAAACGCCGTGCAGCGTGTGGTCGGCGGATGCGCCGAGGCGCCGCGCTACATCATGCTGACATGCGCGGCGACGACCCGCCAGCCTTCGGGCAGGCGGACCCAGGTCTGCATCTGGCGTCCGATACGGCCGTCGCGTTCGAAGTGGATGCTCGCGGTGGCGAAATCACGACCGAAAGTGGTGATCGCCTCGCGCAGGATTTTCCGCGCGAGGCCCGTGGCCGGGCGCGCGGCGCGGAAGCGCGCAATTTCCTCATGGCCGTAGAGCAGTTCGCCCGCGCCGTAGCGTACCGTATACGGACTCTGCCAGAACAGTTCATCGAGCACCGCCACATCGTTGGTGACCAGTGCCCGCTCGTAACGTCTGAACGCTGCAGCCACTTCCGCCACCACTTCCGGAATGTTGATCTCCAATGCCTCCCCCTCGCTGCCAGGCCCTGCGGCTCAATCCACCTTTACGCCGGTTTCCTTGACCACCTTCGCCCATTTCGCGATGTCCTGTCTGACCACCGCTGTGAACTGCGCGGAATTACCATACATCATTTCCGCGCCGCGCAGCGGCTTGTTAATGTCGATCATGTATTGCGTGCGGCCGGCGATCAGGTCCGGCAATGCCGGGCCGCTGCCCTTGTACGGCACATGGACGGCCTTGATTCCCGTCATCATGTTGAACATCGCCGCACCCAGGTGCGGCAGCGCGCCGTTGCCTGACGATGCAAACGCGAGCTGTTCGGGTCTGGCCTTGGCCAGCGTCACCAGGTCCTTCACCGATTTCACCGGCAGTCCGTTGGTGACGACCAGCAACTGCGGTGACAGCGCAAACGACGCCAGCGCCGCCAGATCCTTGCGCGGATCGTAACTGAGGTCCGGATAGATGCTGGGCGCGATCACCACGCCGGCGTTGACGCCCATCAGCAGCGTGTAACCATCGGCGGGACTCTTCGCGATCAGCCCGGTGCCGATGGTCGCGCCGGCGCCGCCGCGATTGTCGACGACGACGTTCTGGGCCCACATTTCCGGCAGCGACTGGGCCACGGCGCGACCGACATAATCGGAAGCGCCGCCCGGCGGAAAGGGAATGATCATGCGTACCGGTTTGGCCGGATAGGCACTGGCGATCTGCGGCAGCGCGGCCAGCAGCACAAGGGTGATGAGGCGCATCAGCCCCGCGCCTCATCGCAGTGCGCGGTGCAAGGCGCGCTCCGCGCCGCCGGGCCAGCGCAGGGCGCTACGGTATAATCCCGCTCCCGCGCGGCCGAGGCTGCGCGTTCGAATTTTCCGAAAGGCGGTTTCCGCAAATGCCTGAAGAACAACTGCGCAAAGCAGCCCTCGAATACCACCGCTATCCCGTGCCGGGGAAGATCGCGGTGACGCCGACCAAGGGCCTGGTTAACCAGCGCGACCTCGCGCTGGCGTACACGCCCGGCGTGGCCAAGGTGTGCGAGGAGATCGCCGCCCATCCGGCGGAAGCCAGCAACTACACGGCGCGCGGCAACCTGGTCGCGGTCATCACCAACGGCACCGCGGTGCTGGGCCTGGGCAACATCGGTCCGCTGGCCTCGAAGCCGGTGATGGAGGGCAAGGCGGTGCTGTTCAAGAAATTCGCCGGTATCGACGTCTTCGACATCGAGATCGACGAGCTCGACCCGCGCAAGCTGGTCGACATCATCGCCTCGCTGGAGCCGACCTTCGGCGGCATCAACCTCGAAGACATCAAGGCGCCGGAGTGTTTCATCGTCGAGCGCGAACTGCGCAAGCGCTGCAAGATCCCGGTGTTCCACGACGACCAGCACGGCACCGCCATCATCGTCAGCGCCGCCTTCACCAACGGCCTCAAGGTCGTCGGCAAGGACATCTCGAAAATAAGGCTCGTCGTTTCCGGCGCCGGCGCCGCGGCGCTGGCCTGTCTCGACCTGCTGGTGTCGCTGGGCCTGAAACAGGAAAACATCACCGTCACTGACATCGTCGGCGTGGTCTACAGGGGTCGCACCGAGCTGATGGATGAGGAGAAGGCGCGTTACGCCATCGACACCAAGGCGCGCAAACTGTCGGAAGTGATGGCCGGCGCCGACGCCTTCCTCGGGCTGTCCGCGGGCAAGGTATTGCAGCCGGAATGGGTCAAGCTGATGGCCGAGCGGCCGCTGATCCTCGCGCTGGCGAATCCCGAGCCGGAAATCCTGCCCGAGCTGGTCAAAGCGGTGCGCCCCGACGCGGTGATGGCGACCGGCCGTTCGGATTACCCGAACCAGGTCAACAACGTGCTGTGTTTCCCGTTCATCTTCCGCGGCGCGCTCGATGTCGGCGCGACCACGATCAACCGCGAAATGGAAGTCGCCGCGGTCAACGCCATCGCCGCACTGGCCCAGGCCGAGCAGTCGGACATCGTTGCCGCCGCCTATGGCGAACAGGACCTCAAGTTCGGCCCCGATTACCTGATCCCGCGGCCTTTCGACCCGCGCCTGATCGCGCACGTCGCGCCGGCGGTGGCCAAGGCGGCGATGGACAGTGGCGTGGCGACGCGCCCGATCACCGACTTCGATGCCTACAAGGAGCGGCTGAACCGCTTTGTCTACCAGTCCGGTCACATCATGCGCTCGGTGTTTACCGCGGCGAAAAAAGCGCCGAAGCGCGTGGTCTATGCCGAGGGCGAGGAAGAGCGTTTCCTGCGCGCCGCGCAGCAGGTGGCGGACGAGGGCATCGCACGGCCGATCCTGATCGGCCGGCCCGAAGTGATCAAGACGCGCATCGAGCGCCTCGGCCTGCGCCTGGTGCGCGACGAGCATTACGAAATCGTCGATCCCAACCATGACCCGCGCTACCGCGAATACTGGACCGAGTACCACCGCCTCACCAAACGCAAGGGCGTCTCGGTCGAACTCGCCAAGCTCGACATCCGCCGCAGGCCGACGCTGATCGGCGCGATGATGGTGCACATGGGCGATGCCGATGCAATGCTCTGCGGCATTTTCGGCCAGTACAGCCGCCACCTGCGCACCATCGACCAGGTCATCGGCCGCCGCGCCGGCGTGAACCAGTATTCGGCGATGAACACACTGCTGCTGTCCAAGGGCACGGTTTTCATCTGCGACACCTACGTCACTTTCGATCCCACCGCCGAGCAGGTTGCCGAATCGACCATCCTCGCCGCTGAAGAAATCCGCCGCTTCGGTATCACGCCCAGGGCGGCGATGCTGTCGCATTCGAGCTTCGGCGGCGGCGACACCGCCACCGCGCTGAAAATGCGCAAGGCATTGGAGCTGGTGACGCAGATGGACCCGAACCTCGAAGTCGAGGGCGAGATGCAGGGCGACATGGCGCTGTCCGAGGAAATCCGCCAACGCGCGCTGCCCGACAATCGGTTGAAGGGCGTGGCCAACCTGCTGGTGATGCCCAATCTCGACGCCGCGAACATTTCGTTCAACCTGCTCAAGACCGCGTCCGGAGACGGCATCACCATCGGCCCGATCCTGCTCGGGGCCGCCAAGCCGGTGCACATCATCACGCCGTCATCGACCGTGCGCCGCATCGTCAACATGACCGCGCTGTCGGTGGTCGATGCCGGCGCGCAGCGCGGCGAGCAGAAGCCGCTGATTTAAGCTGTGCCGGCGGTTTGGTTTTGTAGGTTTTGTAGTTACCCTCTCCCCGTAGTCTTACGGGGACAAGGGAACACTTGAAACGAAGTAGAGGTAGGCAGGGTGAGGGGCCGCTCAGCGGCTCGTTTGTAACTTATTGTTTTTATTAATTATTTTATAAGCTGACGACCATGGCCAAATTCCGCATCGAAAACGACACGATGGGCGAGATCGACGTGCCCGACCACATGCTGTGGGGCGCGCAGACCCAGCGCAGCCTGCACCATTTTCATTTCCCCGGCGAAACCATGCCGCTGCCGGTGGTGCACGCGCAGGTGCTGGTGAAAAAGGCCGCGGCGCTGACCAACATGGCGTTGGGCGTGCTCGACAAGAAAAAGGGCGCCGCCATCGTCAAGGCCGCCGACGAAGCGCTGACCGGACAATGGGACGAGCATTTCCCGCTGGTGGTGTGGCAAACCGGCTCGGGCACCCAGACCAACATGAACGTCAACGAAGTGCTGGCCAACCGCGCCTCCGAAATTCTCGGCGGCAAACGCGGCGCGGCGCGACTGGTGCACGAGAACGACGACGTCAACAAGGGCCAGTCGTCCAACGACACCTTTCCCACGGCGATGCATGTTGCCGCGGTGATCGCGCTGGAAAAGCAGCTGAAGCCCGCAGTGAAGAAGCTGCGCAACACGCTCGACAGGAAGTCGCGTTCCTTCATGCACATCGTCAAGATCGGCCGCACCCACCTGCAGGATGCGACGCCGCTGACGCTGGGCCAGGAGTTCTCGGGCTACGTCTCCCAGCTCGACCACGGCCTGCAGCACATCGAGGCCGCGCTGCCGCACCTGTGCGAGCTGGCGCTCGGCGGCACCGCGGTCGGCACGGGCCTCAACGCGCATCCGAAATTCGCGAACGCCGTCGCCGCGCAGCTGAAAAAGCTGACCGGCCTGCCCTTCGTCACCGCGCCCAACAAGTTCGAGGCGCTGGGTTCCTGCGACGGCGTGGTCAGTGCCCACGGCGCGCTGAAGACACTGGCAGCGTCGCTGATGAAAATCGCCAACGACATCCGCTGGCTGGCCAGCGGCCCGCGCTGCGGCATCGGCGAACTGAGCATCCCCGAAAACGAGCCCGGTTCGTCGATCATGCCGGGCAAGGTCAATCCGACGCAGTCCGAGTCGATGACCATGGCCTGCTGCCAGGTGTTCGGCAACGACGTCGCGATCAACGCTGGCGGTGCGATGGGCAATTTCGAACTCAACGTATTCCGGCCGATGGTGATCCGCAACTTCCTGCACAGCGCGCACCTGCTGGCGCATGCCTGTGAGAACTTCGACGAACACTGCGCGGCCGGCATCGAACCCAACCTCGCGCGCATCAGCCAGCTCACCAACGAATCGCTGATGCTGGTGACCGCGCTGAATCCGCATATCGGCTATGCCAAGGCCGCGGCCATCGCCAAGAACGCCCACAAGAAGGGCCTGACGCTGAAGGAATCGGCGATCCAGCTCGGCCACCTGACCAGCGCCCAGTTCGACCAGTGGGTCAAGCCGGAGAGCATGGTCGGCATCAAGATCAAGGTGGCGAAGAAGAAGTAAGTTTCAGCATCAGTAGTTCAAACAGAAACGCCTGCCGGCGGTAGTCGGCAGGCGTTTTCCTTTTGTAAAGAAAATTTTTAACACCTAAGTTACCCATGATGTTTCCGAACTAGAGCTACTACCTGCGCCCGATTCTCTACGCGCTCAGTTGTTGAGAGACTGCGCTGACGGTTTATGAACGCGCACGGTATGCCTTTCGCACCAACTGCACTACTGCCTTGGCGCCACGCCCACTTGCCAATGAAAACGACAACCTTGGGATTGAGCAGATTGAGCCACCGGACGAAATGCTCATTGAGGCATTGCTTTGAAAGTAGTTCTCTGGGCGTGCCGTCGCCGGTTGTGCGACAACGCACGATGTTGCAGTAAGCGATGTCGTCTAAAGTTAGCCCGCTCTCGATGAGTGGAAAGTGGTTATTTTGGACAGGCCACTGCGGAATGAAGGTTCTGAGCACCGTGCGGAGTTCTTTGTACCGCTGTGTTGTCGGTTCATCGCGTAGAGCGCGCAAGGCTGCTGTGTAAGGGAGGTCTTGCGCAGAAAGACTCTTGGGCGTTCCAGGATTCTGGCCGACGAGGAGAACCCGAACGTTTCTGTATTTTGAACCGATGTAACCCGGCTGTGGCACGTTCTCGCCGTCGTCGCGCAGGGGGTTGCTGTCCGTGGCCTTTGTGCACAACTTGCAAGAGATAACACGTGCAAATTCGATGTGCCGCCATTCGGCTGATGGGTTCATCTTGAGCAGGTGTAGTTCCTATGGTTTTTATTATCCGGGCGGGCCGGAAGGCCAAGTAATCGGTTGATGCGGCGTGTCACCGGCTTCGTCAGGAAATGCACGATGACCAGGCACACGACCATGCCGCCGATGAACAACCAGCCCA
>Ga0105107_10000140_pt1 | contig 40427 bp, 61 predicted proteins | sample PPLLaktember2015_6_FD_79335 | JGI IMG/M metagenome (GOLD analysis project Ga0105107, IMG submission 79335) | Freshwater sediment microbial communities from Prairie Pothole Lake near Jamestown, North Dakota, USA - PPLs Lake P8 Core (1) Depth... | ecosystem: Environmental > Aquatic > Freshwater >...
GAAAGGAGGCAAAATGAAACTGATTTTTGTGGATGTCCGAAATGAAGAAAAGGTTGGTTGTTATCAGGAGGACGGTAGAGTTTATTACTGCTGTGAAAAAAAGTGCTTTCAAGACAAGGTAGATTGTCCGCCAGAAGACGCTGAAAAATTGTATATTCCTTTTTATTACGATTAGGAGGTGCTATGAAAAAACCGAAAGGCTTATGTGCAAAATGTCTTGAAATGAAAGTTTTAACAAAACACCATATTTACCCCAAGCAGTATTTTAAGCGTTCGCCCGTAATTTATCTTTGTGCGGAATGCCATAAAAAATTGCATACGCTCTATCCGTTGAAAAAAGCTCACGAATATAGGTATATGCAAATCACCCGAGACTTTATCTGCGAATAGGAGGCATAATGAAAATGTGTATCTGGCAATCAATCTGTCTATTGTGCGGAGAAGTTTATTCTGTTAAAATAGTAATGCGTCCGGACAATAGCAGGCGTAGGAACAACGAATCCTATGGTTATTGCCCGATATGCTTGCATAAATTAAGGAGGCAAAAATGCAATACTACGAAGCGATAGACACCGACAATCAGATCGCCATAATTTTTCAGGATGATGAAATTCCGTTAGGCTTCCAAATAATGGAAGACTTAATCCAAGTGGTTAAAGTGAATGGCGGAACGGAAGCACCCGATATGCGACAATGGCTTAACGAATCTAAAAAAAAATACAATTCTCCAACGCAGTAACCGAGGGGGTGGAACTCAAGGAGTGTAGTAACATCTACACTCCTATGATACATCTATGATACATCTATGAGTTTAACAAAAAAAGAATTACAAATTAGAAAATATGAGTTTTATGTTTTAGATGGTTTTGAAGTTTGGAAAAATTGGTATAAAAATAAATACCATATAAGGAGAGGAACAACTCGCCTAGAAGGGTTTGTTTCTCGTGCAGAAGCTAATCAATTTATAAAAAAATATTTGTAAAAAAACTATTCAGCACTGTTTAGATGTGATGATTTTTTTACTAGTAATTGTTTTTGGCTTTATTGTGTTAGTGGAAAGCGTTAGCGGAATTGAAAGCCGAGTGGACGAAAGAGGAAATTGGAACACCGCTTATCTTGAATAAAAAAGCGATAAAAAAAACGGGCTTAAAAAAAGTCTGTTTTTTTAAAAAAAATAAAGTGGCGTTTTAGCCTTTATACAAGGGATTTTTTAGTTATTAACACTTTAAAACAAGAAAAGACTTGACAAAACAGATAAAAAGAGTATAATTACAATTAGGATTAACAATTAACAAAAAAAATATGTAGAACAAAAAAAGGGGACAAATAATTAAATTAAAAAAAATAATATGAATAACGAAAAACAACTTAAAGAAAAAATTGAAAAAATAGAAGAAGCTATGCAACTTATTGAAGAAGCCCAAACATTAGTAGATGAAGCAGTTAGGGGGACAGGAGAAGAAGCGGGATATAATGCTTATGGTAAATATGGGTTTAATCAATTATTAGGAAATGGAAATCCATATGATAATAGTTTGAACACGATTATAAATAATATGACTAACAATTTATTAAACAATTAAATTAAAAAAATATGAATAATATAGAAAAAAAAATATTGGAGTTAAAAAGGAATACTGATAATAAATTAGAGGAACGAGTATTAAGAGACTTGCTTAAAGAAGATGAGCCCGAAACGTATTTAAAGGATTTACTTAATCACGGATGTCAGTGTGGAATGGTTAGAAACTTAATATATTTTGCCGATACAAAAAAGTTTTACATTAAATATTTGGAGGAAATTGATGAGATAAAGGAAAATTTGGAATTTTCTACTGGAGAAGTTTTGAAAGTTAAATATCCTTCATATAATTTCCTTGCCTGGTTTGGATATGAAGAAACCGCCAGAAACATTGCGGATAAATTAGAATTAGATTATTAAAAATTAAAGCGAGGGTGACGCACAATTAATCAATGAATAAATTATTAAAGAGATTTTATTTGAAAATTAGGATTTATTTAATCATTCTTCTGTCCATTTTGATAGGTGCTTCTTATATGTTCGTTTGCGAGGAGACAAACAAATTAAGAAGCGATTACAACCAATCAATGGTAATTTGGAATGATTATAACGCGAGAAAAGTTATCCGTGATTCGGTAAGGGATATTTCTCCCGAAGCGGAAGCACAGGATACGCCATTATCAGAGGAGGAGGCACAGCTTCCTCCTCCCGATGTGGAGGATAAAATCAGAGCAGTATTTGGAAGCGAGGCGGATAACGCTATAAAGGTATGTCAATGCGAAAGTCAATTTCAATCAGACAGAATAGGCGATACGCATATGTCTAAATACAGTTATGGATTATTTCAGATTAACCGGACTTGGTGGGATTATTCCCCCGAGACTTTACTTAATCCCGATGAAAATATCAGAATTGCTAAAATGATTTTTGATGAGGGCGGTTGGGATAAGTGGACTTGTGGTAAGAGATTGATGAAATAAAAACTTGACAAAACAGATAAAAAGAATATAATTAAAATAAAGGTCGGTTAATTAAAAAACAATTAAAAATATTATGATTGATGAAAAAAAATGGTATTCAATTAAGGAGATTGTTGAAGCTAAATTATTTCCAATGTTTAAGTCAGGACATTCCGTTAAAAAATGGATTGACGCAAAAAAATTAAAAGCGATTAAAATAGGAGATGATAAAGGTATCCGATATAAAATTAAAGGAATGTGGATAATTGAATTTATTGCGAAGTGGGAGAGTGGAGATTTCCATAATTAATTAAATTAAAAATAATATGAAAAAGAAAAAAAGAGTAATTAAAAAAAGAGAGGTGGCTATTAAAAATCTATCAATGGCGGATACATTTGTAGATTCCAAACAGTTAGCATTTATGTTAGGCAGAACGCCCGAACAGCATATCTACTCACGCCCAGCTAAAGGGGGCGGGACTTGGAGTTATGTAACTGGGATTTATGTGCAGAAAATCTTAAATTATGTTTTTGGTTGGAATTGGGATTTTCAAATTGTGGATAAAGGGCGAGAGGGCAATTTAGTTTGGGTGCAAGGGCGGTTAACCATCCGAGACAAGGACGGAAATATTAGAATTATTAAAGAGCAGTTTGGTAGAGCCGATATTAAAATGAAAAGGGGAAGCAACGAGGCTTTGGATTATGGGAATGACTTAAAGGCTGCGTCTACGGATGCTTTGAAAAAATGTGCTTCTCAATTAGGGATTGCTTCGGATGTCTATGGTAAGAATGAGTTTAAAGATGTGGGCGTTAAAGTTGTTACGGCGGATATGGTTAGCCCGATACCGAACAAGAAAAAAATGGAAGCGATAAATAAATTATCAAAATGCACATCGCAAAAGTCTCTTATATCAGCTTGGCATAAACTTCCAAAGGAATTAAAAGCAGACAAGGAAATTATTGCCGAAGCGGGAAACATAAAATCTTTTATCATTGATGCTAAAAAAAATGAAAATATATAAATTAAAACAAAGAACTGAAGAATGGTTTAGATTAAGGCGAGGCAAGATGACAGCCAGTCAAGCACAATGCATTGCTAGTAATGGGAGGGGTTTTGAAAGTTATATTTATTCAATCGTTGCCGAAAAACACAGTAATTCAAATGACGAAAATTATATAAATAAAGATATGCAAAGGGGAATTGATTTAGAGGGACAGGCGAGAATGGTATATGAATTGGAAAATAGCAAGGTTGATGAAGTTGGTTTTGTTGAAATGGATAAATATGTGGGTTGTAGTCCGGACGGGTTAATTGGGAAAAATGCTGGGCTGGAAATTAAATGCCCGAATGATACAAATTATTGCAGAATATTAGCCAACGGACAGAATGAAATAAACACTGGTTATATATGGCAATGTCAGATGTCGCTTTTAGTTACGGGCAGGAAGTTTTGGGATTTAGCTTTTTACAATCCAAATTTCAAGCAGGACTTAATTGTCTTTAAGCTTTTCCCCGATAAATTAAAATTTGATAAATTGATGATTGGAATTGAAAAAGGCAAAAAGATGATTAAGGAAATTGAAAACAAAATGAAAGGGGGTGGGAAAATATGAGAAGTTTAACTAAAAAACAAAAAGAATTATTAGATAAAACTTTAAAAAAAAATGATGATATACGAACAAGTGACGATTTGCCCATTTATGTTTGGGAAGAGCTTGAAAAAATAAACGATACGGAGATTTTATATCAAGAAGTTGATCGGTATATTAGCGATCAGAACTAACTTAATAATTAAATTAAAAAAATGGAAAATGAAAAAAAATTAAATCAAATTAAAAAAGATGCAAGGGCGATGATTCGCAAGGTTGAAAATGTCAGTGTTAATAGCGATAAGGAAATGGTTCAAGCGACAGAATTATTATCGCAAGTTAAAATCAGAATGAGACGGATTGAAGAAATAAGAATTGGTTACACAAAACCGCTTAACGAAAGTTTGAGAAAAATAAATGCTGATTTTAAAAGTGCTTTAGTTCCCTATGCTGAAATGGAGGAAAAAATAAAGGTAGCAATAATCCAATATAGATTTGAATTGGAAAAAAAGAGACAAGCCATGGAGGCAAAACTTCAAGAACAGGCAAGGCAGTTAGCCATTGCGGAAGCTAAGAAAAATAAAAAGTCTGCCAAAAAGGCACTTGAAAATGTGATTATGCCGACTATTGAAAAGCAGGAAAATATAATTGAATCAAAAAGCGGGAAAGTTAAAACAAGGAAAGTTAAAAAGTTTAGGATTGTTGATGAAAAAAAAGTGCCTAAAAAATATTGGATTATTGACGAGGGAGCAATAAGACAAGATGTTATGGCAGGAGTTAAAACAATAAAAGGCGTGGAAATTTACGAAGAGGAGCTATTAAGTGTTTACTAGAACGCCTTTAAAACGCAAAAAACGAGCCTACAACGATTTTAAATAGCTGGATACACAACTATACCCGCTTATTTAAAATAAACGCTTAAAACGCAAAATAACAATTAATTCAAAAAATATGAGAAAACAAATTAGAGACATTTTAATCGGAGAAAAATATACCGACAGTCAGGGGCAAGAAAAAACCGCCTGGACTAAAATTGGAGTGATGTTTATTCAAATTGATGACAACGGAAACTTAGGAAATATCAGTATGCTTCTTAAAGCTTATCCAGCAAAAGGAGAAAATCCGATTGCTTTTCCGCCAAAACCGAGAAAAACAGAACAATCAAATTATAGTCAGCCCAGTCAAGAGCCGAGCATACCGACAGTTGATATCAATGAAGACATAGAGGGGCTTAAAGTTGAGGATGTTCCATTTTAACTATTTAAAAAAATATGAATACAATTATTAAAACTTATAAAAAATCATTAAATGGAAAAATGAAAATGAAGATAGACAAAACATTAATGAGCCGTAAGGGATATGTTGAAGTTGAGAGAGAGGAAATTAAGCAGTTTAATGGAGGAAAAGGATGTCTATTATTTTTATTATTTCCGCCGTTAGTTTTATTGGGGAGAAGTAAGTATATAAAAATTAAATACCAAAAATATGAAAAAATTTAAAGAAAAATGTGTAGACGCAGAAGTCACAAAATTAATGGAGGAGTTAGTGGATAGGGATTTAAAAGCGATTAGTATTCCTAGTGATGTTATCAGACAGATAAAAATATTAAATGATTTAAGGGAGGAAATAAAGCCAGAGCAAATGGATAAATATTTTGTGCCAAATTTATTGCAAACACAAGTAAAAATTATTAACGCTAAATATTTAATCCATAGGCACTTGTCTTTGATGAAAGGGGCTCAAAGTTATTCATACATTTATCGGAAATTTAAAACCGCAGGCGATTGGAATAAAACTAAAGAGAGATTGGGAGTGGGGAAAAGCAAACAGCCGACAATCAATGAAATTGAAAGTGCGATTGAAAATGATTTAATAAATATTAGAAAAACGGAAGTAGCTTATCAAGTGGCGGGGGATAAATTAGAGGGATTATTAGATTGGGCGGATAGGATGGTGATGATAATTCAAAATAAATTAAGAGATGCGGACACGATTAGAAAAACTACCAGCTTCGGGCAAGGAGTTGTGCCTGATAATAATTAAAAAAAAATATGGAAACACAAAAAGAATTAATAAAATTGTATATCAATTTGCACGGATCAATCGTTCCCGCAAGAATGGGGGGCAAACATTTCGCTGGTAATTTTTTTGGGAGTGAAACAAGCAAGCGATGTAGAGAAATGCGAAGGGCGGGGATTTTAACAAGTTGCCCATGGAAAGAAAATCCGAAATTTGAAGAGTTTTTTTATCCCAGCAAACAAAAAACAATGTTTTAAAAAAACTTGACAAAAAACCATACACAGGTATAATGAAAATATGAAAACAATATTTAGAGACGAAAAAAGACCATATATAGACGAAGAGGGTAATTTGATAATTCCAACAAGCATAAAGTTTGGTGGAGAAACTCTTCCTACACTCAAACCGAGAGAATGGTTTTATTTATTGTATGAAAAAACAAAAGACAATAAAAGGGGAGATTTAATAAAATATAAAAAGGGCGTTTGTGGCTCAGCACCAACATTAAGTAGAATTAAAAAATCATTAAAACAAAAAGGATATTCATGAAACACGAATTTATAGAAAACAATATAATAATATTATCAAAGCAAACAATTGATGCTTTTTTGGATGAAGAAAAACCGTCTGACTTAATAGCGTTATATTGCTTTTATTACTATACTGCCAAATGGCAAAAAACTAATCAACCAAAGGCAACTACAAGCTATGTAGAAAATGGTCTTAAGTGGACGAAAGAAAGAGTTCAAATAAACAAAAAACAATTAATAAAATTGGGATTAATAAATGATATTGTAAAGAAAAGTAAAGAGGGGAAGATAATCGGTTGGTATATAAAATTAAATTATTTATGGAAAAATGAAACAATTAAAAACCACCAGCAGGAAAAACCAGCCAGTGGAAAATCCTACCCAGTGGAAAATCCGACCACAAATGCTTTAAGTGATAATAATATAAATGCTTTAAATGTTGATAATATAATAAAACAAAAAACAAAAAAATTTATTTTTTTAGTAGAAAACACTTGTAATGATATAGAAAAAGAAAAAAATATTAAATTTACAAAACAGCATAAGGAGATAATACAAGATTTTATATTATATTGGACAGAACCAACAAAAAGCGAAAAGCAGATCAAGTATGATAAAGAATCAACTTGGGATACCAAAAGAAGATTAAGGACTTGGTTTAAAAATGCGAATAAGTTTAGTGGTAATAGTAATAACAAATATAAAATTAAAAAAATATGAGGTGGATAAAATTTACAATGTCACGGGGAAACGATATATCTTTGCCGATGTATAAGGCGGAAGAAATAATTGCGGATGAGGGACAGCTATTGGCTATTTATAACGATAAGGGAAACTGGACGGGGAAGACTATAAATAAAGCTCATATAGTCTCTACCGAATTTGATTTAGAAAAAGAAAAAGCGGAAAATGAAAAATTAAAAAATAATTTTAAAAAAATAGATGAGCCGAGAAACACATTAGAACAAATACAAGAGATATCAATAGAATTAGAAAAATTAAGAAAAAGATTCAATTTCAATAGATTGCGAAAATAACATTTGATTTTTTTGTTTTTAATAATTAAAATAAATAATATGTGGTGGAGATATGGACACTTAAATAAAACCTTTATTAAAAAAGGCGACAAAATAAAAAAAGGCATAAACGCCTTTACGGAAATACCAATCTTGAACCAGAGGAACTAGAGTTTATAATTTAAATTTATGTTAAAAAAATATTCGCAAAAAGACCCCCGCTGGAAAAATATACTTGTCGGATTCGGAGCGAAAACAATCGGACAAGCTGGATGCTATCTTTGTTCGCCTTCAATGATAGCAGAAATCCCGCCCGATAAAGCTAATGAACTTTTAAAAAAGAATGGAGGCTATTCAGGCAATTTAATCAAGTCAGCCGAAGCTGCCGAAGCACTAGGATTAGAATATGGTGGCAAAGTGTATTCTAACAACAAGTTTCCGTGCGTTATGGAAACAGACCACTACAAGTCTCAAGGCGTGCCTCAGCACTTTGTAGTGATGACAGACGCCTCACATATCCTTGACCCGCTGGATTATCCGGTGGAAGAAAAAAAGAACAAGTATAATATAATTTCTTATAGATTATTTAATAAAAAAAATATGGAAAAAGAATATCACATAAAAAGCGTGTTAAAAAACGCTATTGAGAAAATTACAGGCAAGGACTACGGAAGCGAGATGAACGAGAAAGAACAAGAGGAGGCGACAGAAGATTTAAAAAATTATCAAGCGAAATGTGAAGATTATATTCAAGATTTTGAAAGTGTTGTAGATGACTTAAGGAATTGTCAGATTGACCGAGAAAATTTAATTGACAAATTAAAGCAGAGCAATACTACAGTTAGCGGATATGTTAAAAAGGCACAGGAGCTTAACGCCGAGCTGGTTAAAAAGAATGAGGAAATTAAAACGCTAAAAGAAAATAATCCAGCTTACAACCTGCTTCATCGTTTAAAGCAAGCTGTATTAGATTTAATAAATTTCAGATAAAAAATATAGGTATGAGTAATTATTCAAAAAATATTAAGCATCCAATCACAGGCGAAAAAGTAAAGGCAAACTTCCTTGACGATTATTTTGGCAAGCACGAATACGGAGTTTTTATCGTTGGAAGTAAAGACACTGACCCAGTATACCTAGAAGACGAAATTGAAGTATTGCCTGATGATGAAGATTAGAGAACAAAAAATAATATGAAAATAGAATTAAAAGACGAAAACAAAAAATACATAACTCTTGATGAAGTCTGGGATATGATTTTTGACTCCTACCCCAAGGATATGGAAAACTTTGACACTATGACAGAAGACCAAGCATATAGACTTATTAAGCAATTTTGGAAAAAATTAGAGAACAAAAAATAATATGAGAATAGAACTAAAAGATAATGCTGATTTTGAAGACGAAAACGAATTATTAGCTCTAACAGATGACGAGCTAGACAACGAAAACTACATTGAACTATACTTCGGCGGAAAAGTAGTCTGTGTCAGTTTGGATGAGTTGTTATCAGCGGTTCAAGCCTTTGAAAACAAAAGAAGTTTGAGACTAACAAGAGAAAATTATGAAAAATAAAATAACAAGGTGGGCAGTTTTCAGCAAAAGAGGCAAACTAATTTCTCTCGGAGAAACAGCCGAATCAGCTAAGAGAACCGCCTTAGAGATGAGTGGTTATCGCTGGACATATCAGACACTCAATAAAGATTTTAAGAATTTAGAATACACAGTTAAAAAAGTAGAAATCACTTATTAGCTTATGTCTTCTCATTGGTCGGAGATGGGGAATTGGAGAGAGCGGGATGCCTCGATAAAACCCGAACGCCTCCGCCCATTGAGAATACATAATTTTAAAAAAATAATATGAAAAAAAACAAAATATTAGACACAGTAAGTTCTTCTTGCGAAGCAGGTATATGGTGGTTTTCTGAACCAAAACAAACAACTGAAGATAGAATTTTAGAAAAATTAGAAAAAATTGAAAAACAATTAAAAATAATAAATAAAAAATTAAAAAAATAATAAATTTAATTAGAGGCTTATGAAAATGTTTTGGATTTTAATCTATGTCTTCTTATTAGGAATGTTTTATATTTCCGCTTCGGTTTGCTTCAGCGTCAAGGAGTTTGAATGGTTGTCGTGGATTTACATAATTACTTTCGCTTGCTTAATGGTATCTTTTGGACACTTAATTTTTAAAAAATAATATGAAAAAAAACAAAACCGAAGTAGGTAAATGGTATATCAATGGCGATGTAATTCCAGAATACGCCAAAACAACTGAAGACATAATTTTAGAAGAACTTATTAAAGCCCATAAACAGTTAGAAGAAGTTGGAAAACAATTAGAAGAAATAAACAAAAAATTAAATGGATAAAATAAAAACAATAAAAGAGGAGAGAAAAACATATTTAGGAATTGATTATGTTTTAAAAATGTTAGGGACTAAAAATTATAAGAATATAGACGATGAAAAAATAAATGATAATGTTTGGTGGGTATTGGAATATGAAAAAAAGGATGAGCAATTTGCGAGAAGCACTTTTAGAAATTTTTTGTGGTATGATACGAGGGGAATGGCGGGATCTCGGTTAAAAGATAAATATAACCAGTGCGAATTAACAGCGATTGATATGATAAACAGATTATTAGCGGGACATTTTTTTAGTAGAATGAAATTTATTTTAATGTTTTTATTTAGGGAAATAAAATTTTTTATAATTTGCGAGAGGCGTATTTTTTGGAAAAGGATTAAGTATTTTAAAGAATTATTTAAAATTAGAAAGCAATGGAAAGCTGGACAAAAAAATGGGAAGCCGATAGGAAAAAATTAAAAGAAGTTTTTGCCGACAAGGGAATGGTTTATTGCGAGGCGAGATTGCCTGGATGTTTGGTTAATAATTTTCTTTCCTTCCACCACCGACATAAAAGAATTTGGTATAAAAGAAAAGGGCGGGAAAGATTATTAGGGAGTTTCAATCAGGTAATTTTAGTATGTCAGAGTTGTCACGATTTATTAGAAAACAATAAGGAGCTTTCAAACAAAATATTTAAAGAGTTAAGAAAGATTGACAAAAGACAATAAAACATATACAATAATTGTAGAAATAAAGATTAAAATAATAGCTATGCAAAAAAATATAATTACTAGTAATATAGCCACCGTATTATGCCATTTTTTGGAACGGTGGTTTTGTTTTTATAAAAAATGGAATTAAAAAATACTCAAATTTTAATTACGAAAAATAAAAAAAGTAATAAAAAACATAAAGGATATTCAATTCAAATTTGGATTGATAAAATAAGCTCGTGGCTTGTGTTTGATAATTTCAAATCATTAAAGCAGGCTAAAGAGTTTTTGGCAGACAAAAAGGAAATTGCCGAAGTAAAGAGGTATATTAAAAAAGTGATAAAAGGGGATACTGCTTTAAAGGAAAAAAATGCACGGAATAAAAGTAAAGGCGTTAAGCGTTAACTCCGTATGGCAGGGACGCAGGTTTAAAACTAAGATTTACAAAGATTATGAAAATGAGGTATTATATTTATTGCCGAGAATAAAAATACCCGAAGGCAAACTAGAACTTGAATTATTATTTGGAGTGTCTAGCAAAAATGCGGATGCGGATAATTTAGTAAAGCCGTTCGCAGATATTTTACAAAAAAAATATAGGTTTAATGATAAATTATTTTACAAAATAAAAGTAGAAAAAATTGATGTTAAGAAAAAGGAGGAGTTTATAAAATTTAAAATAAAAAAATATGGAGAACATAAAAGGAATTTTTGACGGGGTAAATATGATAACAGAAGACGGAGAAAGCTATCCCGTTCCCGATAATTATGCTTCAAAATCAAAATTATTAGAGGGAGACGGAATGGAATTAAAAATAAGTGCGGATGGCGACTATTATTATAAAATAGTAAATACCATACATAGGATAAGAGCCATTGCGAATATTATAAAAGAAGATGATCAGCTTTTTGTTTTTTATGATAACAAAAAATATAAATTAAATGCTTCGGTTATTTCTTATTATGAATTAAAAGAGGGGAGTAAGGTTATGGCAGTTTTGCCGAAGTTTAAAAAAGCGAAGTGGGCTGCGATAGAGGGGAAAATAAAATAATGAAAAAAAAATATAAATATTTTGTTAGTTTTATAGGGGACGGGAAATTTGGAGATACGATTTTTGAAATTGATAAGCCTCTTAATTGTTGGGAAAGATTTACAGAGGTTAGAGAGCATATTGAAAAAGCAGTTAATTATAAAAAAGTTGTTTTATTAAATTTTAAAAGAATTAAATGAGGAGTATGAATAATAAAAAAGCGAAAGAAATATTAAAAGAGGCGGTTTATAAGAAGCTAAAATTAAGTGATTTAAAACCGGCTAAATATAATCCTAGAATAATGACAGATGCTCAGCTAGAGGAACTTGAAAAAAGTATAAATTTGGCATACATCGAACCGATTGTGGTCAATAAGGACTTAACTATTATAAGCGGACACCAGCGGTATAAGGTTTTAAAAAAAAAGGGCATAAAGGAAAGCACTTGCGGTATTATAGATGTGGATAAAAAAACAGAGCAGAAATTAAACCTGTCTATGAATCAAATATCCGGCTTTTGGGATGAAGACATGAGAAATGAGTTAGTGTTTAAATTAAAAGATGATGATATTCCGGGGTTTGATGAAACCGAGAAGGAACAGATATTATTACAAAGGCAGTTAAAATTTCAAACACAAGAATCCTACGAACCTGACGAAGATGAGGAATTAAAAATGCTATTTGAGCGAAACGAAAAAGTGCCGGTAAAAGTTGAAGAGCCGGAAGCGATGCACCGGAAAGACCAGCTAGCATTTTATGTTGAAACATTTGAAGAATATGATAAAATTAGAAATTTTTTCAAAACAAGCAGACAAGGAGAATTAGATAAGGACGCATTATTAAATCTTTTGAAATGAAATTAGAAAAATATCATTCTCCAAGGATATCAAGTGAATTTGGCGACTGCTCTATGCCGATAACATTTGACCAGTATTCTAATTGTGCATTTAATTGTGCTTATTGTTTTAGTCAATACATAAGGGGCGTTGGTCCGGCATCTAAAAATTATAACAAGAAGCAGGTAATAAAGGCGGTCAGTTTAGATGAGATAAAAAAAATTTGGAGCGGAGAAAAAAAAACCGGATATTACGATTGGATAAAAGCAAGGAAACCGATACAGTGGGGTGGGCTGTCAGACCCGTTTTGTCCATATGAAAAAAAGTATGGAGTTGGGTTAGAACTTTTAAAATTTTTTAACGAAGTTAAACAACCGATTAGCTTTTCTAGTAAGGGCGATTTGGTGCTTGAAGATGAAAGATATTTTAATGAGTTTAAAAAAGCCGGAAATATGTGGCACTACAAAGCCAGCATAATTACCCTAAGCGACTCGAAGAGTCGTTTACTAGAAAAAGGCACGCCAACACCACAAAGGAGAATTGAGGTTCTTAAAACGCTGAATAGAGAGTGTGGAACGCTGACTACTTGGAGAATGCGACCATTTATAGTTGGGGTGACGGATTTAGACTTGGAAGAACAAATAAGGACTGCCAAAGAGATTGGTTGCCAAAGTATCACAACTGAATTTTTTTGTTTAGATACGAGAGCATTTTTTAGGAACGAAACATTGAGAAATTACAAAGATATTTCAAAAGCGTCCGGGATGAATTTATTGAAATTTTACAAGAAATACGGTGGCGGTTGCGGGTATGTTAGATTGAAATATGATTTTTTAAAAATTTATGTAAAGAGGTATATTGAATTGTGCAATAAATACAAGATAAAATACTTTATATCAGATGCGATGCACAAAGAAAAAAGTTGCGGTGGAAGTTGTTGCGGTTTACTAGACAACAATAAATATTTTAAAGGATACGCTAAAGAGCAGATGACTTATTTAATTTTAGTTGCTAAGAAAAAGGGGCATATAACCCTTGACGATGCTAGGAGCTTTGCGGATGATGCCGAGAAAAGTTGGAGAAAAAACAGCAGGATAGAAGACCATATGAATATTGGCAACAAAAGAGGCAGATTAAGAGATATGACATATTACGATTATTTTATTAAAAGGTGGAACGATGGATTTTTCGAAAAGTATTTTGACGGAGTATTGCAGATTAAAGGAAAGGATAAGAACGGAAATGCAGTATATTTTTATAATAATAAAAAAGCACGAATATGAACGAGGATTACAAATAAGGTATAATTTAAAGTGATGAAGATAGCGTTGTTAAATTTTGAGTTAATGAAAGTTGGGGGCGTAGTGACATTTCAGCGTCAAATTTATGATATGTTTAAAGACGGTGGGCATATTCCAATAATATTTTACACGGGAGGAAAAAATAAAGCGTCTAATGAACTGAATAAGGACGGATATTTCACAGTTAACTACCAAAAGAAAGACTGGGTTAAAATGAAAAGAAGTTTGGAAGCGTTTGATGTTATACTGATACCGCAGGCGTTTTGTAAAAAGGGAAGTCCTGAGTATTTATACCCACTGAAAGGGAAAAAGGTTTTCATAGTGATTCACGACCCTGCCGAGGATAAGTTAAAAGACCGTGCATTACTAAAGTTAATATTAAATAATTACAAGAAACTGAAAATTGATTTAAGGGCTATTTTTATTAGACCCGCTCCGAAGAAGTATTACGAGGATAATTACAAATTGGAAAAAACGATTTTCATAAAACATCCGTATAAAAGAAGGTGCAAGTTGCAAGAAAAAAAAGAGGATTTAATTATAAGCACTACAAGGATAGATTTTGACAAACATATTGAATACATTGTGGCGAATATGGATAGATTTGAAGGAAGGTTGGAAATATATAGCAGTTGGATAAACAGAGTTTACGAATGGCATATTTTGGACGGGAGATATAATTGGAAAAGAAGATGTTATTGTGGAGGATTCGATTTTCACGAAATGGAAAAGATTTATTCAAGAGCAAAAGTGATGATTGATATGAGCCATATTGCAGATGACGGTGGAGGAACTCAATACACTTTTTTGGAAGCTATGGATTATGGGGTGGCGATTGTTGGAAACGAAAAGTGGAATACGAAGTATGGCGAAATGCGACCCGATAAAAATTATTTATTGGCTAACGAAGGAAACTTAGCTGACAAGGCAAACGAATTATTAAAAAGTAACATTAAAAGAAAAGAGTTGGTTCAGAACGGGTATGAGTTATTAAAGATACATAATTACACTCAAATCCTTCCTGAATATATTGACTTTTTAAAAAAAAAAGATGAAAACATATAATGATAAAACTAAACATTGGAAAGAAATCTCAAAAAAATTGAAGGGGTGGGAAAGGCGTTTAATTGAGCTAAGAAATTCCGGTGCCGGATATAACGAAATAAGGGATTTATTACAAAGGGAATTTCCTAATCAAAAAAAAGGATTTAAAACGAATCAGCAATTAAGAACATTACTTTATAAGGGCGGAAGATTAAGCAAGGAATATAATATATATAGTGAAATGATGGCGGAAGAGAGTTTTGAGCAAGGGCAGTTGATTTTAAAAAATATTTTCAAGCAAGCCACAATGACGATTGCTAATTTGTTGAGCAAAAGCACGAATGATGCGATAAGATTAAATGCTGCTAAGGAAATATTGGCAAGGAAATTAGGAACGCCCGTTCAAATGATAGAAAATAAAGATTCCGAGGAGTTAGAAGAGTTAAGGGAAAAATTAAAAGATATTTTATGAAAAAAAAAACAAATTAAAACCTATTGATATAATTTTAAGTTGTTTTCAGATAAACGATAATCCCGCTAATGAAGTTTTAACGCCGACACAAAAACTAATTTTTGGGGAATTGATTGAAAGAAAAAACAAAAGACTTCAGATTGAAAGCTCTACACAATATGGGAAAAGTTTAACAGTAGCGTTAGCGTGTGTGTGGCTTGCTTGTATGAAAGGAAAAGTAGTGGCGGTTGTAGCACCGAATGCACAAAAAGCTAGGATTATAATGAGATATTTTATTGACCATTTGGGGGATAGCCGTTTATTTTATTCAAGGCTTGAAGTTGGCACACGATTAGAGCGGTTGAGAAAAGAAGAGAGTAAGGAAAGAATAATGTTAAAGGGGAATGGTGGTATTTATGTGTTGTCTACAAATGAAAGAAGTTTATTGAAAAGTTTTGAAAGTGCGATGGGCTTCGGGGCGGAAATAACAATACTTGATGAAGCGTGTTTAGTAAGTGATAATTCGGAAGCGTCTATTTATAGAATGATTGCGGGGAAAAAGGATGCTTTCTATTGTAAAATTGGAAATCCGTTTTACAGGACAGAACCATTTAGCCATTTCTTTAAGTCAAGTAATAATCCAAAATATAAAAAATATGTAATTAATTATAAGGTTGGGTTAAAAGAGGGGCGATACACTGAAGAATTTATTGAAGAAGCGAGAGGGAAACCATTTTTTGATGTTTTATTTAAGTGTGAGTTTCCGCCAGAAGAAGAAGTTGACGACAAAGGGTATAGAAGACTATTAACGATTGAGCAGATTAAAAATGCCTTTGTTGATAAATTGCCAGAATTTTATGCGGGTAAATTTAGATTGGGTTGTGATATTGGGCGGGGAGGAAACTTCAATGCATATGTGGGCAGGGATAATTCTTATATGTGGGTAAATGGAATAAATAAAAGCACGGATTTAATGACAAATGTAACGGAAATAGAAAAGGCGGATGCAGATATAAATGCGATTGACGACATTGGCGTTGGCGGGGGCGTAGTTGATAGATGTAGGGAACGGGGGATTTATGTTATTCCAGTTGTTGAGGGAGGCAGTGCGGAGGAGAATACTGTTTTTGCGAATATTAGAAGCGAGTTATTTTTTAGATTTAAAGAATGGATTTTATCAGGCGGGAAATTATTGCGGAGTGACCATTGGTTGTTATTAAATGAAATTAAATGGAAAAAAAACTCAGCAGGTAAATTTATGATTGAGCCGAAAGATGAAATGAAAAAAAGGGCGAGGGGAATGATGTCATTATTGGGTTCGGATAGCCCCGATGTTATAGATGCTGGGAGCTTAACCTTTATAAGTGATAATAAACCAAAGGTGGAATTCTTAGAAGCAGAAGCGGATGAGCCGAAAGTGGGAGTTTTAAGAAAAATTAAAGACTTAGAAAATAAAATAGTAAATAAAAAAGATTTAGGAGTTTGACGATAAGTATTTATAATTATATAATTAAAATAAAAGTGGGGGGGGTTAACAATAACTACCCTATTTTATGATTAAAGAATTTTTTGAAAAGATTTTAAATAGAACAAAATACTTTTTTAGCGGAAATCTTTTAGTGTCGGGAATGGATTTGCCGACAGCGTCCACGAAAGATTATCTTGAAAGTTTTAGGGCGTCTTCTCTAGTGCATTCTTGCACAAAAAAAATAGGAGAAAAGATGTCTACGATTGAATACGAGTTATATAGTTTACGGGGGCTTAATGCGAAAGAAATAGAACAGCATGAGATACTTGATTTATTAGCTAAGCCAAACAGTTTAATGACGGGAAGTCAGCTGGTTGAAATAACTTCTATTTATTTGACGCTATTAGGAGATTGCTATTGGTATAAAGCGAGGAGTAAAAATAAACAAATTATAGAGTTGTGGTTAATGCGACCAGACTTAACAAGCATAGTTCAAGCTAAAGACGGAAGCGTTGCGGGGTATAAATTTAGAAACGGGGCGAATGCAATTATCTATCCGACGGAAGATGTAATCCATTTCAAAGAGCCAGATCCACTATCAGATTATTATGGTTATTCAGCGGTTAAGTCAGCCATGGAAGTTATTCGGGCGGATGTTTACGCTAAGAAATGGAATACCCGATTTTTTTACAATTCCGCTAGACCAGACGCAATCTTAACGACTAAGCAAGAGATTGGAAAAGAAGACAGGGATGAGATAAGGCAGAAGTGGACAATGAAATACGGGGGTTGGGAAAATGCCCAAAAAGTTGCGGTGCTATCACACGGATTGGAATATAAGCAAGTGTCCGTTACTCAAAAAGATATGGACTTTGCGAATATGAGAATTGCTAACCGTGATGATGTTTTGATGTCTTTAGGCGTTCCGAAAAGTATTGTGAGTGTTACGGATGATGTTTCTAGGGCGAACGCTGATGCGGGAATTTATGTTTTCTTGTCAGAAACGATTAAGCCGAAAATGGAAAAAATGGTTGATATTCTTAATCAGTTTTTAATTACTGATTTTGGCGAGGATTTATTATTATTATCAATAGATCCAACGCCCGAAGATAATACTGCTTTAGATGACCATTATGTAAAGGCTTATAACAAATGGTTGACAGTTAATGAAATAAGAATAGAGCAGGGTTATGATCCCATTGACGGGGGAGATATTTTATATATGTCCGCTAATAATAAAGACGGAGAAGAAAAATCAATTATTGAAATTGGGGGAGATGTCAAGGCGAAAGATTATTATAATAAGAAAAAGGAAAAGAGATTAAGGGAAATTTACAAGAGAGCAATGCGAGGGCGGAAGCTGTTTAGGCTAAAAGAAAATATGGTAGATAAAATTACAATCAGTATTTCTCAAGAAATAGATAAAATAATTAAAAACAAAAATAATGAAAACGAAAAAGATATAGTTTGGAAAATATTTGATGAGCGATTACAGAAGTGGGATAAAAAGTTTAGAAGTTTAATGGATTCATTATTTAGAAGTCAAGAAAAAAAAGCCATTAAGGAATTGGAAAAAATAAAGCCGAACAAAAAAGCTAAGGGCAATGATTTGGGCTTGCTTGATTTTAAAAAAGAAGTTAATATATTTATAAAAAAAGCAACGCCAGTGATTAAGAGTATTGTAGCGGAAGCGGGCAATTTAGCTTTACAAGAAGTTGGAAAAAAAATAAAAAAAGATTTTGATATTAACGATCCGATGACAGCCGAGTGGATTGATAAAAAAGCGATGAAGTTTGGCGAGGAGGTTAATGAGACAACTATAAAAAAATTAAAAGCAACTTTGGCGGAAGGAGTTTTAAAAGGCGAAAGTATTGCCCAATTAAAAAAGCGGGTTGAAGATTTATTTGAAATGTGGTATACTGGGAGAGATAAAACTATTGCGAGAACAGAAGTTTTATCTTCCAATAACGCAGGGAGTTTATTTGGCTATGAGCAGTCGGGGGTAGTAGAATATAAAGAATGGTTAGCGACAAGAGACGCTAGGGTAAGAGACAGCCATAAATATTTGGATGGCGAAAAGGTATTACTTAATAAAAAATTTAGCAATGGATTAGAATACCCTGGCGATCCGAACGGAAGTCCAGAGGAAATAATAAATTGTCGTTGCACTTTAATACCGATAATAAAATAAAAAAAATTAACTTTTTATTACAATAAATTATGAAAAAGATTTATGGATTAGGGGAGGCAAAACTAAAAGGAATTGCCGAAGACGGAACATTTGAAGCAATCATTTCAGGAATAAAAACCGATAGATATGGCGACACTATTGATCCCGAGGGTTGGGACTTAAAAAATTACAAAAAAAATCCCGTGCTTTTATGGGCTCACGACCATTCAATTCCTGCTGTGGGTAAAGCGTTAAAAGTTTGGGTTGAAGATAAGGTTTTAAAATTAAAGGGCGAGTTTGCCCCTACTCAATTTGCACAAGAGTTAAAGTTATTAGCGGAGGGCGGATTCTTAAAAGCATTTTCAGTTGGCTTCGCACCGAAAGATTATAAGTTTAATGATAAGGGGGTAGATTTTCTATCACAGGAATTACTAGAAACTTCTTTTGTTAATGTGCCTGCTTATGCGGATGCTTTAATGAAAGGAGTGGCGGAAGATAAAAATAAATACAAACATTTTATTAAGGAAACGGAAGGCACTTTAAATTGGGATAAAATAATTGAAACGGATGATCGGGAAAAAATTGTAAAAAAGGAAAATGAGATTATATTTACACAAAAAGAATTTGAAGATTTTAAAAAGGAAATGGAAGTAAAAGCGGGAAAAGTTTTAAGTAAAAAAAATAGAGATTTAATTAACTCGGCGATAGACGCAATGGATAAGGCTACGGAGCCTTTAAAGAATTTATTGGAAGCTACTGATGAAGCTATCAATAATTCTTCTTCTGTAGCCAATGGTCGGACAGAAGCGTCTAGTGAAGCTAAGGCTAATCTAAAAAAAATAGATTCAGCGAAAGCTAAAGACCAGTTAATTAAAATTGCGAATAAGGCAATAGAAGCCTATTTAATAAAGGCGAGGGAATTGTCTAGAAAAAATAATTAAAAAATTATGGATGAAAAAGAATTAGTTAAATTAGTTGGTGAGGCGGTTAACACTGCTGTCACTAAAGAATTTGACAAAATCAAAGAACAAGTAAAGGAAACTAAAGGGGAAGTTAAATTTGTTAGCAAGGAAAATGAGATAGCCGAAAAGTCTGTTTTGAATATCAAGAACCACCGAGCTCCTTTTGTAAAATTAGGAGCAGAAATGGAAAAATATTGCAACGACTTAAAGCAGATGATTAAAGGGGCTCCGGTTTTAAAAACCGAACAAGAAAAAGCTGCCTTTAATATTGGAGATGACGCTGACGGCGGATACACTGTGCCTGAAGATTTGGAGTCTGCAATTCTTTCTTATGTAGAAGAAGAAACTATTGTCCGACCACGAGCTACAACTGTTAAGATGAAATCAGACACTTGGACAAAAAATAAGTTAGACCAGTCAAGCACACAGTTTGGCGGGGTAACTGTTTCTTGGGTAGGTGAGGGCGTTACTGCGGATGATACTTCATTTGCTTTGACGCAAATTTCAATGACCGCTAGGAAAATGTTATTGCTAACAACCGAATCAAGAGAGATTTTATCCGACAGCAATATTGACTTTGCAAACTATGTTGTAAATATCTTCGGACGGGCTATGGCTTATTATGAAGATTATTACTTCTTGCGAGGGAACGGAACTACACAGCCATACGGAATAATTTCCGATACTGGTATTGACACAGTCAATAGAGCCGTAGCCAATCAGGTAAGTTATGCTGATGTTATTTCAATGTTTTACGGATTGAAACCGCAGTTTAGGAGTAAGGCAATTTGGATTGGCGGAACGGATGTAATTGAATATGTTGATTCCTTGGTGGATGCTACAACTGGCAGACCGATTTGGGCTGATAGTATGAAAGAGGGAACGCCTCCGACTTTGAAAGGGCGACCATTCATTGAAACGGAAAAAGTCCCAGCACTTGGAACCAAAGGCGATTTGTCTTTAGTTGATTTAAGTTGGTATTACATTGGAGATAGAGAGGGAATTACAGTTGATGCGTCTATACACGACAGATTTAGGTATGATGAAATTACGGTTAGGCTTATTAAAAGAGTTGATGGCGTGCTTGCGATGAAAGAAGCTGCCGTTATTCTTGATGTGCCTTCTGTAAGTTAGGAGTTTTGAGAGGAGTAATCTTTTAAAGGATCATTACTCCTCGATTAAATTTCAAACGAAATGAAAACTGCTTTTAAGCAAAAAGACGGAAGCGTCAAGTGGGTTAATTATCAAGACTTGCCGAATATAAAAGGTGAGAGGAAAATTGAAGACCGCATAAAGTATTTTAATAAAAATGATTTTGGTGGGGCGAGTGTTTTAGACATAGGATGTTGGGGCGGGCAAATGATGTTGCAAGCCAAAGAATGGGGAGCAAAAAAAGTTTTTGGAGTAGAGATTGACAGGGATGCGATTAGGTTAGGCAGGGGGCTGGGATTAGATATCATAAGAGACGATATTGAAAATCCTATTTTTTGGAGGGAAATTGAAAATTTTGATGTTATTCTTTTATTGGCGATATTGGGGAATATGCGGAATAAAGAAGCGGTATTATCAAGAGCTAGCCAAAAAGCAAAAATATTATATGTAGAGGGACACGGGAAACAGCATAAGTTTAGTGTAGCTGATTGGATTGATTTATTTTTAACCTATACTACATATAAAAATATTGAGTATTTAGGCGATATACAGGGCAGACCATTCTTTAGACTAACAAATACACCATTTAACACAAAAAACCTCACAGAAGCGAATTTCAAGCGTCTGGCACTCATTGGAAAGCCTGGGGCGGGGAAGACATATACGCTTAAATACTTTAATCAGCCACCGAACAACGGATATAAAGTTTATTCGGATGTTGAAAAAATTGGGGGCGAGGAAAAAGTAATTGTTGATAGTCACGGGGCGTTAACATTGACTAATTATGATTGTGTTATAAATATAATATCGGATAAAAGATTTAAGAGAATTGAGTTAAGGGCGGGGGCTAATTTAGATGATTTTGCTGATACGATTAGCCCGCTTTACAAAAAAGGATTTTATAATTTTTATACAATAAGAAATGACTAGAGATTTAATTTCCGTTATTGTGCCGAACAGAAGCGGGGAAAAAAATGAAAGTTTGACGAGTATTAAAAATCAGACTTATAAAAAGATTGAGATTATTGAAGCAGTGGATAAGAACAATAAGGGGGCTGCTTTTACAAGGAATCAAGGATTAAAAAAAGCCAAAGGGGAGTATATATTTTTTTGTGATAACGATATTGAATTAGCTCCGGATTGTTTGGAAAATCTTTATAACACTTTAAAAGATAATCCGCAGGCGGATTGGGCTTTTGGGAAATTTAGCATTGATGGGGTTATTTTTAACGAGGGAAAAGGGGAAGTGCCTAAAAGGGATTTTACGCAGGAGTTTATTGATTATTTTTGCGGAATTAGCACGATGTCTTTAGTGCGAGCTAAGTGTAATCCAAAAATGGATATTAAGATGAGAAGATTTGACGATTGGGACTTGTGGATAACTTTAACACGAAAGGGATATAAGCCAGCATTCTGCAATCAAATGTTATTTACAACTAAGAATAGACCGAATGGAATTTCAATGCAGAATGATACAGAATTGTGGAAAAAAAGATTATATAAAAAGCATGCTAAAAAAATTGCCGATATTATTATTCCGCACCACGATCAGCACAGAATATTGGCTAGCTGTTTAAGCACTATTGATAATTCAATATTTAATATAATTATAGTTAGTGGCGGGACATTTGCGGTAAATTGTAATAAGGGGGCGAGATTAGCCGAAACGGATAATCTTATTTTCTTAAATGATGATACCGAGCCAGACAACGAAATTTTAATTAAAATGGTTGAGAACGAAAATGATATTACTGGGATAGCCCAATATAGTATGGGGCATAGGCGAGTATTTTATGGGATAGGATTTAAAGATAATTTTTATAAAAGATTTTTAGCGGAAGATCCGAATGATGTTTGTGTGCCGAGTGGATTTTGTTTTAAAGCTAAAAATAAAGTGTGGAAAAAATTAAAAGGCTTTGATGAAATATTTAAAAACGGGGCGGAAGACATTGATTTATTTTTAAGAGCCAAAGAAAAAAAATGTTCAATCGGATATTTAACAGAACATATCAATCACCATATTTCAAGATCCGAGGGGCGATTTGACTTCGCTGATGAGAATGATAAAATACTGGAAAACCGATGGGCGGAAAAACTTTTTACAAAAAAGGAAATTAAGCGAAAGGAAAAAATTGACGGGAGTATTGTAAAAAATAATTTTCTTTTTCGTGGAAAAAAATATGAAAAAGGAGATTTTATAAATTTTGACGGGGATACAATGGAGCAGATAAGAATGATTGGATGTGTTTAATAATTAAATTAAAAAATATGAAAGCAAAATGTATTGCACAATTTAAAAAAAATGATAAAATAATAAAAGAGGATGAAATAATAGAATTATCAAAGGATGAATTTGAGAAAATGGAAAAGGCGGGTTGTGTAGAAAAAATAAAGGGGAGTTTCAAAACAACCGATATAGAAGAAACGCCATTAAATAGACAAATGAAACCAAAAAGAAAAAGGAGGTATATTGCAAATAGAAAATAATTATTATTTGGTCGGACATTTGCAAAAAAAAGATTTTATTCTAATAATTTTTTTAAAAAAAATATGGCAGTATATAATAGTTTTAAAGCAGGGGTTATGAATGGTTCCATAGATTTGGACACGGATGATATAAATGTGTCTCTCCATACTTCTTCTTATACGCCCGATATTGACACAGATGAATTTTACAGCGACATAACAGCTAGTGAAGTTACCTCAGAAAACGGATACACCACCAAAGGACAGTCTTTAGCCAGCAAAACCGTTTCAACTGACACAACCGACGATGAAGGAGTTTTTGACGCTGCTGATGTTACTTGGTCATCTTCTACGATTACAGCCAGATATGCAGTTATCTGGAAAAATACAGGAACGAATACTACTTCCCCGTTAATCGCTTATGTGGATTTTGCGGCTGACAAGACTTCCGATAACGGAGATTTTTCTGTTCAGTGGTCTAGCGAGGGTATTTTAAATTGTAATTAAATTTTAATGAAAATCCCGAGTGTTACTATTGGGACACCGCATAATCGCGACTTAACTCCCGAATATACAATGTCTCTTATCAATCTTTTAAGAGAGACAATAGGAAAAATAAATATCAAGATTAAAATGTATCAATCTTGTCTTGTGAATGTTGGCAGAAATGTCATCGCCAATAATTTACAAACCGACTACCTATTATTTATTGACTCGGACATTACATTTCCTACGTGGGGACTTGAACGTTTAATTTCACACAACAAGGACATAGTGGGCGGGATGTATCACAAAAAACTCCCTCCTCACTTGCCCCTTGTCTATAAGTTTAAGAATTGGAAACATACCCCGATTGCTAATCCCCCCGCAAAGCTTTTTGAGTGCGACGCAATCGGGACAGGATTTTTACTCATTAAAAGAAAAGTTTTGGAAGCTCTTTACAATCCTAAATTTGCCCGTAAAAATGGCTATCCTTTTAATTTTATCCAAAAGCCAGACGGAAACGATATAGGCGAGGATTTAGCTTTCTGTATACGAGCAAAAAAGAAAGGATTTAAGGTTTGGTGCGATCCGACCATTCCTTTAGAGCATATAGGCGATACTGGCTACTCCGCCCAAACGCAATCAGATTATCTTCAAAAACAAATTAAATTTACTTATGATAACAAGATAGAAGGCTGGATGAGTAAGGAGGAACTTAATTGGCTTTATAAAATAGCGAGTGGGGTGGAGAGTATTGTAGAAGTGGGAAGTTGGAAAGGAAAAAGCACTCACGCTCTATTGTCTGCTTGCAAAGGAACAGTTTACGCCGTTGATCATTTCAAAGGAAGTCCTGGGGAAGTTGCCCATAAGGGAGTAAAAAATATTTATAAAGATTTTATTAAAAATGTCGGACATTTTAAAAACTTAAAAGTAATCAAGTCCGATTCTATAAAGGCGGCTAAGAAGTTTAAAGGAAAAGTGGATTTTGTTTTTATAGACGGAGCCCACGACTACGAGTCAGTTAAAAACGATATAAAGGCTTGGCTACCTAAAGCGAGGCTCATAATTGCAGGACACGATTTTCAATGGGCTGGCGTTCAAAAAGCCGTAACTGAAAAATTTGGATTTGTCCACCGACAAGACACAATTTGGTATAGAAAATTGAAATAATTTAAAAAATATGGCAGATAAAAAAATAACAGATTTAACTGAGTTAGAAGAAGCTTCAGCGGCTGGAGATTTGTTTGAATTAGTAGATATTTCTGATACTACTATGGCAGCAACTGGCACGAATAAGAAAATAACTACCACTAATTTATTAAGCGGATATGCTTTGCTGGCTGGACGATCAGGAGGGCAGACTCTAAAAGGTGGTTCAGCTATAACCGACATTTTGAAACTTCAAGGAACATCTGGAAACGGAACTTTAACTTCTCCGGCTATTCAGGCTTTGGTTGGAAATAATGGAGCAACTACGGCTTTGACTGTTTTAAATAACGGCAACGTCGGCATCGGGACGACGAGTCCTTCTGCAAAACTGGATGTTGTTGGCAACATTTTATCAACCACTACTTCAACTTCCAGTTTAATTAATGTTTCTTCTAAACTTATCGGCAATACTATTGCAGATGCAACTAATTATTTTAGAGCTGGGATGTTTCAAGCTTATGGAACAAATGGTGGTTTCACGAATAGCGGTTATTTGAAAGCGTTTGAGGCAGAGGCGTTGATACGAGATGCTGGAACAACTAATAGTGTTATTGGCGCAACTTTTTCTGTTGGAAATTATGCTACAGGAGGAACAGACCCATTAGCGACAATCAACTCTTTGTATGGTGCTCATTATGCTCTTTATAATCAACCTCTTTCAACCATAGGGACTGTCTATGGAAATCAAATTTCTTTGCCTAGTGCAGGAACGATAACTGGGGAAATGTTTGGTCTTAATGTAGCAGCAAATTCTTTAGCTTCTGGGACAAGTAAGTATGGTGTCTATATCGGAGCAATGAGTGGAGCAACGAACAATTATGGAATTTACTCAAATGGGGGAACAAATTATTTTGCAGGCAACGTCGGCATAGGGACGACGAGTCCGACGGCTAAATTGACGATTGCGGCGGGAACGGCGTCAGCTAGCACCGCCCCGATTAAATTAACCACTGGCGTAGTAAATACGACACCAGAAGCGGGAGCGGTGGAATACAATAATACTTTCCATTTAACTAATTCAGATGCAACCAGAAGACATATTGCAACTGCTCCCAATACAACCAAAGTTACCGCTGGAGCTCCCTACACAAATGACGGATATGTAGTTATAAATATCGGCGGAACAGATTTTAAAGTGATGACGACAGCATAATTAACTAATTTAAAAAATATGGAATACGAGAAAATAAGCGAAGTTGAATTGCAAGCGACAAAGCCAGTAGAAGTGAAAGAAGAAGTCAGCACTTATAAATACGATTTCTTGAAACAGCAGGAGCTAGACATTCTAAAGCAGAAAAATGACTTCGTAGAAGCCAGAAACAAAGAGCTGGTAGAAGTTAGGGCTTTGATTGCAAAATGTGAAGAGTTAGGAGTAAAAAGCGAGTTGGAAGTTGAATTAGCAAAAGAAATAGCTGAAGAAGAAATAAAATAATATGAAGCAGAAAATAGAAGATATTAAAAACTATATTCTTAACAGTATTTTACCTAGCAGGGACGCTCAAGAAATAGTTAAAACACTAAACGAAATTTTAGAAAAATTAGAAAAAAATAAGAAAACAGATAAATAATTTTAAATAGGCTCAAGCTCTTTTAAAAACGCTCTTTAAAAAGCAGGGCTGAAAGCCCGAAAATAAATGGCAATACGGAATAATACAAATAGAAAGGAAATAATCTAATGGCAAGATTATGGAGCTGTGGCTTTGAATTACAATCAGCAACTTCTGGCGTTGAGTGGGATACTAGCACTGGGGGCGTTTCTATTGATACCACTACTAAAAGAAGCGGGGCTGCTTCTTTTAGATGTAATCCGACTGCGGCAACTAAATATATAACCCACCAATTTACAATTGATGGGACAAAAAATTTATACTTTAGATTTTATTTGAGAATAGCGACTTCCACCAATGCACTAGATACTATTTTTGTTGTGAAAGACGGTTGGTATCCTACTAATATGATTGGCATTCGGTTAAATTCTGATAGAACATTAGAGTTGTGGGATGAATACTGGCCTGTGCAGATAGGCTCTGATAGCTCTGCTTTAGATACAGATACTTGGTATAGGATAGAAGTTTCATATACTTACGCTACTAATTCAGTTATAGCATATATTGATGGCGTTAGTTTTGCTACGGGTGCTTTAATGGTTGAGATGATGGCTACTACAGAGGGAGCTTTTTTAATGCTCGGTGCTACTACTACTACTACGGCAGATTTATATTTTGATGATATTGCGATAAATGATGATATAGGAACTTCTCAAATAGGACTTCCTGGCGAGGGTTCAATCGTCCATATGCACCCTAATGCTGCAGGAGATGCGTCAGCAACGACTGGAACTTATGCCGATGTTGACGAAGTTTCTCCCGATGACGCTACTTCTTATATTGAGCAGGACTCTATCGCTGAAGTTGATTATAATTTTGAGACTTCGGCTAGTGCTGGGATAGGTTCAGGCAATACCATAACTCTTGTTTCAATAGGAACACGCCAGCACCCAGAAACGGCGGCAGCGGCTGGCTGGAGAGGATTGATTATGAGTCAGTCAGGAGGAACGACTGCTTATGGGGATGCTAAAACTCACAACGATACGACTTGGAGAACTAACGGCGATGTTTTACCTCAGGTTTACTCATTGACTTCTTATACCGACCCGCAGGGAGGTGGAGCGTGGACAACCGCACTTTTGGACACTATGCAAGCTGGAATAGATGTAACTGACGCCACGCCTAATTTATTTATATCTACCATTTGGGCGTTAGTGGAATATGCACCGCAAGAGCCTTCCGTTACTATTAACGCTTCTATCCAGTCAGTCACTTTTTCCCAGCCAACTGCGACAATTATAGCTATTGATAAAGACGCTGTTATCACAGCTTCAATTCAATCTGTTACTTTCTCCCAGCCAACCGCAACGATTGTAGTTCCTACAAATTTTCCGACAGTGGAGGCTACAAATTACAGCCATGAAGCGACAGCTGTAACTAGCCACGATGTCAGCTTGCCTTCAGGTATTCAAGCGGGCGATTTATTGCTAGTAGTTTTTGGAAGTTATGTGGTTACGGCTATAACTACACCTAGCGGTTGGAGTAAAATCGGGGATACAGACGCTTATAGCACCTATATTCAAATGGCTCAGTTTTACAAGATTGCGGACGGAGAGGAAGGTGCGACAGTGGCGATTACAACTGCGGGAAGCACTAAATCTTCTGCGGTAGCTTATCGGATAACTGGTTTTGATAGTGCGACAGCTCCAGAAAAAGGAACAGCGGCGACTTCTGTAAATACCACGCCTAATCCGCCAAGCGTTTCTCCTACTTGGGGTTCAGACGACAACTTATTTATAGCGGTTGAAACAAACAGGATAAATTCGGCGGTAACCGCTTATCCGACAAATTATTCAGACAATCAAGTTAATGCGGTTAATAGCTCTAGCACGACAAGCTCCAGCACGGGTATTTGTTCAAGAGAATATGCGGCAAGTAGCGATGACCCTGGAACATTTACGATTGCTGCAAGCCGTTATGCTGTTGCGAATACTATTGTTATTAAGCCGTCCAGCGGAGCTACGTCAATACAAGTCTCCGCTTCTATTCAAGAGGCTACTTATTCCCAGCCGACAGCCACGATCACCGCCAAGAGAAGCACTTCAATTTCAGCTTCAATCCAAGCCTTTACTTCCAACTTGATTTCCGCAACTGTTTCCGCTGTCAGGAATGTCGCTTTAACCGCAGGCATTTTGACTGTTACTTTTACAGGGCTAGCTCCCGAGGTTACAGCAGAGACTTCAGTTCAAAATACGCCCGATGTTTTCTCTGCACAATTTAGCCAGCCCGAAACTTCTATTTCAGCCATTAGAAATATTTCTGTTTCTCCGACTATACTGGAAGCGACATTTAATTTAATCGCTCCCGATGTTTCAGGCACTATTGGGACAGTTAATATTACTGTTGAGCCGAATGTAGAGGAAAGCACTTTTTCAAACATTTCTCCGATAATTAAGTTAGGGGCAGGAGCAACCGCCAGCTTGCAATCCGTTGAGTTTTCAGTTTTAAGCCCGACAATTTCAGTTGCAAAAAATATCTTAATTTCCCCAGCCAATGAGAGACTTTTGGAAGAATGGTCGGCAAGATTATTAGAAGATGAAGGTAATCGTATTTTGGAATCAACAATAGCTTATGGGATACTTGTATTCAACCAACCAGAAACTTCTATTTTAGTTGTTAGAAATACTTCCGTTTCTCCCTCCACTCAAGCATTTACATTTTCTATATTACAGCCGTCATTATCTTATAATAATAATGAAGTAGTTGCGTTAAGCGTTCAATCTGTTATATTTAATTTAGTTACGCCGACTATTTCCAGCGTTAGGAATACCGTTCAAGATGTTGCGGTTCAGCCCATTCAAATAACCCTATCGGATGTTACAATAAATGCGGTTAGGAATGTAGTTATATCGCCAGAAGCCCAAACAGTTTTATTTAGTAATCCCACTCCTTCATTGCAATATCAGGATAACGAACAAGTTGCTTGTTCATTTCAAGCGTTAAATTTAAGTCAGCCCGTAGCGACAATTTCAGTCATTCGGAATTTAACTTATTTAGCCGAAACTCAGACAGCCGAATTTACTATTATTCAGCCCTCATTATCAATTCAAGATTCCGAGACAGTAAGCATTTCAGTAATTTCAGTAAGCATTTCAGTTATTGCACCAGAGATTATTACGCAAGTATCACCTACTATTTTATCTGATTGTCAGTTATTTACATTTACTCCGCTCTCGCCAGTTGTTACAGCGACAAAACAAATTCAATTTTCAGCGGAAAAACAAGCCCTTTCATTTTCAGTTAATCAGCCCGAGATTGTTATAAGCATTTACACGGATGCGGACATACAAACACTGACTATCTCTTTTCCCGTGCCGACTATTTCCGCTTATGGCTTAATCCCTTATTCTGATAAGTCAAGCCCTTATTCTAAAAAAGACAGCCCTTATTCTAAAAAAACAACTCCTTATAATCGTTATCGTAATTCTTAATTTAAAAATATGGCATACACTACCGAGACAGATATTGAAAATTATCTCTTAACTACAATAGATTCTTCTTTTTCATCTCAAATTTCTGATTGGATTTCCGTTGTTGAAAAATATATTGAAAACAAAACGGGCAGAGTATTTATTGCGGACACGACTGCAAGTGATAGGTGGTTTGACGGAAGCGGGGAAACGGATATGTATATTGATGAGTTTGTTGAAATTGACAGCGTAATTATTTATGATTCTCTTGATAATGTTCAATACACATTGACGGAAGATACTCATTATTTATCCTTTCCTTATAACGATGAATGCAAGAGGGGGTTAAGAACAAAATACTATAATACTTTAGGCTTTACTTATTTTCCATCAGGGATTAAGAATGTAAAAATTAGTGCCAAGTGGGGTTATTCTGTTGAAGTGCCTGATCCGATTAAATTTGCTGCGACTGTTTTGGTAGCGGGCATTATAAACTTCTCAAATCAATCAGAGGGAGAAGTCGCAAGCGAGAAAATTGGAGATTATCAGATATCATACAAAGATAATAAGCAGGCGGATGATTTAAAAAACGCTTTAGAAATAATAGGGCAATATACAAAACACGATGTCTAATTTATTAACAATGGATTTTGATACGGAACGATTGACTGCGATTGAGGAGACAAATAAAACAGAATACTCTAGTCATTTATCAGATCAGAGAGGAATGATTCAGCCATTCGGAAATATTGAAGATTTGGGCGGGGGGATTAAGATAGGGCAAGCCCATAGATTGTTTTGCGAGAGGATTGATATTGAAGTTGGCGACAAGGTTATTTATGACGATGTTGATTATATAGTAAAGACGATTAAAGATTTTGAATATGGTTGTTTCCCGCACAAGGAATTGTTAATAATTAAAATGTAGATATGCAGTTTAATATAAAAATTGACGGACTAGAAAAGCTAAGGCGGAAATGGAATTCTGCACCAGCTAAAATTAAGAAAATGACGCAAGACGCTTTAGTCCGTGCGGGTTATCTTGTAGAGGGCGAGAGCAAAAGAATTACGCCAGTAGACACGGGCAGACTGCGAGCAAGTATAAGTTTATCAAGTTCGTTAGCATTAAGAGCCGAGCCTCACGTAGTTATTAGTCCGCATACAAATTACGCATTCTATGTCCACGAGGGAACTCGTTATATGAAAGCACGACCATTTATGACAAAAGGTTATCACGCTGCGAAAAATAAAATTAAAAGCGAGATGAGAAGTTTATTAAAGAATGTTAATAAGGAATTAAAGTTTAATTAAATGTCAAAATTTGCTACTTATTCGCCGTTGATAAAATCAAAACTGGAAGCACTAGAAGAAAGTGAGGGAGTTTTACTTTTCAAAGAAGTGCGATACGGGCATAAAAAAGAATTCAGTGGATACCCGACTGCCGAATTTTATAAAAAAGCCAGCGAGGGAAAAGTTGAAAGCACTCACGAAAACGAAAGACAATGGCAATATACTTTACTTTTAATTTACGAATACAAGGGGCAAGCGACGCATGAGGAGATAGAAGCGTTAATGGATGAAACTGTTGATAGCGTAATGACTGCTTTTGATGAAGATCCGACATTAGGGGGGACTTGTATGTCTTTAGAAGTTGCACCCGTTAATTTTTATGATATAATATTGGAAGAGCCATTTGTCTTTGCGGAATTTACAATAACGATAAAAGATTTTGTAGATAGGAATTAATTTTTAAAATAATTATTATGAAATACAAAAACATTGCGGGAAAGGATTTATTTCTTAGGGGATATGGTTTAGTGAAAAAGGATAGCGAGGTTAATTCTGAAATTGAAATAAAAAATAAAAATTTTATAAAGGTCGTTGAAGAAAAAATAATTAAAGCTAATAAAACAATAAAGAAATGAGTTATTTTAAAGGAGACAGTGGATATTTAGCAATCGGGGTGCAGACTGATCAGGATACAGCGGTTATCCCCGATGTATTTATTCCACTACTAGAAGAAGACTTGACCAGCGATCCGAACAATGAAAGGGTTGAGCAAATTGTTGGTATAAACTGGAAATCAAATTTAATTTTACAGGGAAACCGAAGTAATAAAGGTAAGATTAAAATAAATGCTGATCCCGATAATCTCGGACACTTTTTAAATATGGCGATGTTAAAAGGATCAACAACGGGAGACACAGACGGATATACTCATCCCTTCACTGTTGACGCCGACAGCACGGATTATTACACTGTGGATATATTGAAAGGAAATTATGTTCATAGATTTGTAGGCGTTCAGGCGACAAAATTAAATTTTTCATTTGAAGATGGAAAGTTGATACTGGAAGCCGAATTAGTCTCAAGGGCTAAATTTAATTACGGGACTTTAAAGACTGCTTTAACGGGGGCGGGAATGACTACGGTTGAGTTTGATGAGGAATTTGATCCCGAACCTTGTAAAGGATTAGTAGCTGGCGATGTTATTCAGACTTGGGCAAGTGGAGTTGCAACGAATGTTACAGTGGCGACTGTGGCTGCTGATTATAAGTCAATCACTTGTGCTTCTACGACTGTGACTGCTAGTGCGGGTGCTTTGATAACTTTAAAAGAACAAACTCCTAGCTATTCATCTTTAAAGAGACCATTTAGATTCGGACAAATGCTTGTGGGAATTGGAGCAAATGAAACAGCCTCCACTTCAGCTGCGGGAGCTTATGCGACAGCTACGCCAGTTGATGAATTGACTTTTGAATTTGATAATCAGATACAAGAACACCATGCTAGCGGAGACAATAATCCTTTATTATTACTTGGGATACCCGATGCTTCTGTCAAGATTAAAAAATTATTTGAAACCGCCGAAGATATACAGCAATGGAATGATATTGCTAAAAAGGCGATAACGATTATTATAACGGGCGATGAAATTAACGACAGCGATACCTATTCAGCTTTAACGATTAAACTGTATAATGTAAAGCCAAATAAGGTTGATAATAAAATACAGGTCGGAGAATATGTTTTTGATGAAACGGAATTTAATGTTGAATATGACGATACAGCGAGCAAGGCGGTTGAAATTACATTAGTTAACGAAACAGCGGGGACAGACTACTAGTAAACACACCTGAGACGCTACCTAATCGTCTCTGCGAGGTTTTTGTCAGTTAGAGGCACAACTACACCACCTAATCAAAATAAACGCTTAAAACACAAAATATGGAATATAAAAGACCAACTAAAATAATTGATTTGCCGAGTGGGAAAAAGGTTGAGATTATTTCTTATTTTTCCAAAAATGAAGTTGAAGAACTACAATCAGTTTTATTGAAAGGTAAAAAACTATCTGTTGGAAAAATAAATGAAGCTAATAAAAGTGATAAGGGTAGAGCTGAATTGTTAAATGATATAGAGTTTGATTTATCCGAAATGTCAAAAGCCGATAGATTAGCTAGGGAATTTGCAGTAAAGAAATTGATTGATGTTGACGGTAAGGAATATGAATCAACTCCCGACGGATTAAATGATTTCTTAGATGAAAATGATGGAACCGTCTTAACTTCGGCAATTAATGAAATGAGTAAAAAAAAACCGACAAAGGTAAAATCATAAAAGCATTGTTAACTCCCAATAGCGGAATTGTTTCAAAAGAATATATAAGATATTTTATCTGCAAGAAAATGGGTTGGGATTATTTTACATATATGTCCCAACCTTCATTTTTTATAGATGAAGTGCTTGATTGCATTGAAGCTGAAATTTTAGTTAAAAAAGCATTAAATAAAAAAAATGGCAAATGAGCAAAGTCAATTAGATATAATATTAAGACTAAAGGATGAGTTTTCCAATAAATTAAACTCTGCTAGCAATAATGCTAATTCTTTTAGTAGTAAATTATCTTCAGGCTTCAATTCAATGGCGAACGCTGGAAAAATTGTTGCTGGAGTAATTACGGGTGGTGCTGTTGCTCTTGGTGCTTTTGGAGCGAAAGCGGGGATGGCTTCTGCGAGAATAAGTGAGCTTGAGCTTGTTTTAGGGGCTGTCGCTAAGGCTAATGATGTTGGTATTGAAAAAGCACAGGGAACTGTAGATCAGTTAAGAAATTTTAATATCGCACATAAGCAGGCATTGGAAATTACGAACCTCTTTATGCAGGCTCAGCTTGACTTAAATGATGCAGTTAAACTTGGAAATGTCGCAAAAGATTTGGCTGTTATTGGTGCTATGGACTCTTCCGAAGCTACAAAGGTTTTAATTGAAGCTGTTTCCTCGCAATCCAATATGGCATTAAGGCAATTTGGAATTATTAAAAACCTTGATGATATTTATGATGAATATGGGGAAACAATTAATAAAGCGGGGGATGACTTAACTGAAACAGAAAAAAAACAAGCATTCTTAAATGTAATTTTTAAGCAAGGAGAGAATGTCGCCGGAACTTATGACGCTGCCATGGAATCTGTTAGTAAAAGATACCGTTCGTTAACTGGGCGTGTTATCCCGGACTTTATCGCACAAGTTGGAAAAGCATTTGAGCCAACCTTAATAGTAATTATTGATAAAATTTCCGAAGCTATCCACCGAATGTCTGATTGGGTTGAAAATAATGGGGAAACCTTTAAGAGGTGGGGAGAAACTTTGGCGGAATGGTTTAAGAAACTTATGGACTTTAGCGGACAAGCGTTAAACCACTTAAAACCCGTATATTTAAAATTAAAAGAATTTTTTGATGAAATGGAAAACAGAAAAGCGACAATAGTTGGTGTGATTACTGTTTTAACTTTAGTGTTTGGAGCTTGGGCTATTTCAGTTATTGCCGCTATTACTCCGATAATTTTAATTATGACAGCTGTTGGAGTGACTGCGGGATTATTGTATAGAATATGGACAGAAAATTGGGGAGGGATACAAGACAAAACACAAGCAGTTATGCGGGCGGTTGTTGGATTTTATAATGAATATCTTGTTCCATGGTGGAAAGAATTTAAAGAGGGATTAAATAAGGCGGTAAAGCTTTGGAAAGAAAACTGGGACGCTATCAAGGTTATTTTTCAAGGCGTTTGGCAAGTTATATATAATGTTTTTAAAGTGGCTTGGGCTTTATTATCAGGTTCAATAAAAATCGGAATAGATATCTTTACGGGAAATTGGAAAAAGGCGTGGGAAGATGTAAAGGATACATTTGAAAAAGTTTTTAAGGGTATTTACAATATTGGGGCGGGAATTTTTGAATCTATTATTGGAGCTTTGGCTGCTATGGTTAATGGGGCGATTGATTTGTTAAATGAATTAATAGCGGGAATAAATAAATTGCCTGGAGTTGATATTGGGAAGATGGGTAAAATTAAGCCATCGGATTTAATGAGTTATATGCCAACGCTTGCCACGGGAACCAACTTTGTTCCGAATGATACTTTAGCGATGATACATAAAGGCGAGGCGATAATCCCCGCAAGGTATAATCCCTATGCGGGAGGAACAGCGGGAGGCGGGATTACGATAAATATAAATGGCGAACAGCATTACTATAATGACCAGAGTGTTGATTTGTTGGTAGAAAAAATAAAAGGAGTGTTATCCCGAGAGCAAGAAAAGGCACAATGGGGGTTAGCTTAATTTTTTAAAAAAAAGAATGGATTACACATTTAACAGTTTAAATTTAAACGACAAAACAAATTATTGGATTATTGAAAGCAATCACGATAGCGTGGCTGATCAAGATTTGAATGTGCAAAAATTAGCGAGGACTAACGACAGCGTTGTTTTACGAAAAAATTATAATACTAAAAAAATAACAGCCAGCTTAATTGTAAAGGATACTTCAAGAGACAATCTTGACAGCCGATTGGATACAGTCAGACAAACGATTGAGGCGGTTGATAAAAACCTTGATATTGAATATGCGAGTGGCACAAGGAGATATGTTAGCACGGGTAGAGTAGTTGGGATAGAGGAACGGAAAAACACCTGGGCAAGATTAAAATTAGAATTTACTTGCTATAAAGCGTTTGGCGAGGATACTGCTGACACGACAGAAACATTTGCGGATAAAACAACTAGCCCATATGAAGATGATATTGAAATTGGCGGGACAGCTCCCGCCCAGCCCGACATTACAATCACGATTGATACTTTTACGGGGACGGGAGATAAGTATATTCAGATTAAAAACTTAGGAAACCTTGATTATGTAAAGGTGACTGTTGATGATTGGGCGGAAGACGATGTTATTATTATATCTACCCGAGAAAAGAAAATTACAAAGAACGGGACAGTTGTTGAATATTTGGGGATTATGCCCGAGTGGTTGCCTGGCGATAATAATTGGGAGTATTCGGATGATCTTGACGCAAGACAGGTTGACATAGAGTTTAGTTATAAGAAACGCTATTTTTAGTTTATGAAAAGATATAAATATGATGTGTATGAATCAGACGGAACTTATATAACAACGTGGAGCGATGTTATCAGCGAGCCGAGTTTTTCAAAAAATATAAATGGCGGATTAGGAGAATGCAAGATTGTGTTGGCAAGATTGGCAGACGATTTTGGGGAAAGTGATGATGTTACTTTTAACAATCAAGTTATTATAAGATGTTTTGACACCGATACGAATGACGGAGTAATTGTTTTCAATGGATTTATTTCAGGGTATACCCCCGTTTTGGAAAAAAACGATGAGTATATTGAGGTAAATGTATTAGGATATGTTCAGGAGTTATCAGGCGTTGAATTATTAGATAACGGGACGGGGATAAATGAAACGCCGACACTTAATAACACGACAGTTGAATACGCCAGCCAAGATCCAAGTGATATTTTAAAAGATGTGATTGATAAGTATAATGACATTACGGGAGTTTATGGAAAAATAAATTATGCGGTGGATAGCATTGACGACACAAGTTTATCAGTTAGCTATATTTTTAAGTCAGTTTCAATTTTGGAAGCGATTGAAAAAATTGTTGCGATGTGTCCAGCTAATTGGTATTGGTATTTGGATGAAAATAATATAATTCATTTACACCAGTTTTCCATTACTTCAGAGCATACTTTTTATGTGGGCAGGGACATTCAGGAAATCAAGCCGTATAAAAGAATTGAAAATGTTAAAAATGTTTGCTATGTAACGGGAGGGGATAACTCCGGAGAAAATCATTTTAGAAAATATGACAGATCCGCAAGCATAACCGCTTATGGGAGAAAAGTTATTTGGATAGAGGATAACCGCCTAACGGATGCGGATACAATGCAAGCCTTCGCCGATGCGGTGCTTGATAGACAGGACGAGCCAGAGGTTAGAACGCAGATTACGATAGTTGATAATAATACTGCTGAAAAAATAAGAGATACCTCTTTAATCGCTCATTATAAATTTGATGAGGGTTCAGGAACGGAAGCGGTTGATTCTCAAAACGGATTAAATGGAACAATAACGGGAGCTACTTATGTGGGTGGTAAAGACGGGTATGCTTTAAGTTTTAATGGCACAAGTGATAAGGTTGTTGTCGCTTACGATGACAAACTTGCTCCGACTGAGGAATTATCTTTTGGTTGTTGGGCATATCGTTCAAACTGGACGGAAGCAACTGCTAGGTCAATTATTTCAAAAACAGAATCGGGGGGTTATTTATTACAATGTGTCAGTGGTTATATTAGAGGGTTTATTTTTCTTAATGGTGCATACAAAAATCCTCAATATGCCCTTGCAAATTTATCAGTAGGGTGGCACCACTTTTTTGTTACTTGCGATGGAAGATATTCAAAATTGTATGTGGACGGAGCTTTGCAATCTACAGTAGATGCTGGAGCAACTTATCCGATTTATTATAAATATGAAAACGCAATGGGGATAGGGATAGAAGCGACTTCGGGAGATACCCCGTCGGGAAGTTATTTTGATGGAAAAATTGACGAAGTTAAAATCTACAATAAGGCTTTAACACAAAATGAAATTACTGAGATATTTGAAGATGATTTTATTGAAGGAAATGGGATGGGCTATGATATTGAATCAATCCACCCTGGCGACACGGTTAATGTTTTAAATTTTCTCTCAAAGAAAACTTATACCCAGTGGGGCAGTGCGATATGGGGGACGGATGTTTGGGGATATGATATTGCGAATGTGACTGCGGTTAGTGTGAATATTATAAAGGTTGACTATATACCAGACTATATTAAAATAGAAGTGAGCTCTATGCTTCCGACAATAACAAGGGGTATTAATGAGTTAAGGCGAAGACTTGAATCGCAAGCGACAGTTAATAATCCCGACGCACCAACTTAATGAATTATTTAAAGTGTCCGATAACGGGCGAAACAATTTTAAAAATTACTCCAAAAGGAATTTTTCAAAGAGTTAATTACTCCGAGATATTTTTTAAATTGAATGACGGGAGTAAAATGAGAATTGCGGTTAGTAAAAATGCTAAAAAAAGTTTAACCGAAAAACAAGCGGATGACTTATTTTCAAAAATAAATAAAGACAGAATAAACAGAATAAAAACGAAAGCGTTAGATGAAGATGTAAAAAACAAACAGTTAAAAAGAATTACTGATTTAAAATATAATTTAATAGAAGATAGGGGGGGCTCTCTATTTAAAAAGAACTAGCATGGCAATTACAAAATCTTATACTTTTACAAACGGAACAACGATTGATCCCGATGAAGTTAATCAAAACTTTGACGATGTGTTAGATGAGATTAAGGGGGCTCATCATCAGGACGCTGACGGAACTTTAATTGTGCCTGCGGACATAAATACCGATTGGGGGTTAGTTCCAGTTGGCGGAATTATTTTGTGGAGCGGTTTAATTTCAGCGGTTCCTAGCGGATATGCTTTTTGCAACGGAAGCGATGGCACGATTGATATGAGAAATAAATTTGTGATTTGCCCTGGGCAAGATAGCGGGGGGACTTATGATACAGCCGACACGGGCGGAAGTGCGACTATCAATATCGCTCACACTCACACAGGTCCCTCGCATACGCATTCAATAGCTAATGACTCCATAGTTCACAACCACTGGATGAAAAATCATACACACGGATATTCAGGCACGACTTCTACTGTTGGTTGTAATCAGCAAGTAGGTAACCCAAACGAAGAAGATAGCTTAGGGGTAACTCACTCACATACTTATTCTGGTAATACAGGGGCTCCAAGTGATAATACTAGCGATAATGCTACTGTAAATCATAGTCACGGAGGAGCAACTGGCTCAGCTGGAACAGGCAACACGGGATCAGCGTTAAGTGCGAGCCAGTCTGTATTAAACCCCTATCGGGCGACTGTTCTTATTCAGAAAACTTAATTAACTAGCCAAATATTTAGCCCCCCTACTTTTGTTTGGCTAGTCAATTAAGTCTGCTAAAAAAAATTATGAAAAAATTAAAAAAAGTTTTAACTAGTAATCAGGCGAAAACATTTTATTGGGGAACAGCCAACGGAATAATCGCTTTAGCCATCTTGTATTGTAGCGATTTAAATTGGGCGTATGCTCCAGTGCTGATCGCAGGATTGAATATGTTAACGAAACATATTAACACAAAATATCTATGACTGAAAACGAATGTGCGAGCAAGCAGGACAAATGTTTTAGAAAAAACATCAAGCCTATCTTGGACGAAATGAACCAAAAGTTGGATGCGGTGCTTCCAACGATAAAAGAAATAAACAACTTAAAACAAGCGTGGCAAATCACAGGCTTTATTGGAAGTTGTGTTGTGAAGATAGTTATTGGAGTAGGTATTATAATCGGTGCTTGCTATTCAATCCGCGCTTGGATTAGGGGAGAGTAGGATTGGATTAAAAAATAAAGTTCTTTGTAAAACTAATGTCAAGTAAGGAGAATTAGATTGTCAACCTATTGTCAAGGAGGACGAAATGAAACTTTACTTTCACTGTATTGTGTGCGAGAAGAAGTGGGGCAATCCGAAAGGAATGATTATAAAAACTTTTTGCCCGAAATGTTTTAGGTTAATTAAAGAAGAACGAGAAAGGAGGCAAAATGAAACTGATTTTTGTGGATGTCCGAAATGAAGAAAAGGTTGGTTGTTATCAGGAGGACGGTAGAGTTTATTACTGCTGTGAAAAAAAGTGCTTTCAAGACAAGGTAGA
>Ga0105107_10000142_pt1 | contig 40232 bp, 31 predicted proteins | sample PPLLaktember2015_6_FD_79335 | JGI IMG/M metagenome (GOLD analysis project Ga0105107, IMG submission 79335) | Freshwater sediment microbial communities from Prairie Pothole Lake near Jamestown, North Dakota, USA - PPLs Lake P8 Core (1) Depth... | ecosystem: Environmental > Aquatic > Freshwater >...
CATCTCGCGCATGTCGCACTCAGGCCGCTACATCTACACGGTCGGCCGCGACGCCAAGGTGGACCTGATCGACCTGTGGATGGAAAAGCCGGCAATCGTCGCAGAGATCAAGCTCGGCCTCGAGGCGCGCTCGGTCGAGACCTCGAAGTACAAGGGCTTCGAGGACAAGCTCGCGATCGGCGGCACCTACTGGCCGCCGCAGTTCACGGTCATGAACGGCGAGACGCTCGAACCGCTCAAGATCTACTCGACGCGCGGCATGACCGTCGACACCCAGGAGTACCATCCCGAGCCGCGCGTGGCCGCGATCGTCGCCTCGCACGAGCACCCGGAGTGGATCGTCAACGTCAAGGAGACAGGCCAGATCCTGCTGGTCAACTACCAGGACGTGGACAACCTGCAGGTCACCCAGATCGGCGCCGCGCGCTTCCTGCACGACGGCGGCTGGGACCGCTCGCTGCGCTACTTCCTGACCGCCGCCAACCAGTCGGACAAGATCGCCGTCGTGGACTCGCGGGAGCGCAAGCTGGCGGCGCTCGTGGACGTCGACAAGATCCCGCACCCGGGGCGCGGTGCGAACGTCGAGGACCCCGAGTTCGGCCCGGCGTGGATCACGAGCGCGCTCGGCAACGAGAAGATCACATACATCGGCACCGACCCGGACAAGCATCCGGAGCACGCCTGGAAGGCGGTGCGCGTGCTGAAGGGGCAGGGCGGCGGCTCGCTGTTCGTCAAGTCGCACCCGCACTCGAACAACCTGTACGTCGACACGCCGCTGAACCCGGACCCGAAGATCAGCCAGAGCGTCGCCGTGTTCGACGTGCGCAACCCGGACGCAGGTTTCGAAGTGCTGCCGATCGCGGAGTGGGCCGACGTGGGCGAGGGACCGAAGCGTGTCGTGCAGCCGGAGTTCAACAAAGCCGGCGACGAGGTCTGGTTCTCGGTCTGGAACGGCATGAACCAGCAATCCGCGATCGTGGTCGTCGACGACCGCACGCGGAAGCTGAAGGCCGTGATCAAGGACCCGCGCCTCGTGACGCCGACCGGCAAGTTCAACGTCTACAACACGACGCACGACATTTACTGAGTGCCTGGATCGGCGATGGATCCGCCTGTGACGCGAGCCACCGCCCTGTTCCTGTGCCTGGCTGCGGCGGGCCACCCCGCCGCAGCAGGGGAACCTGCCGAGCTCGAGACCGTGACCGTCGTCGGCAAGCGCCCAGAGCCGCTGCAGCACGCGGCCGCTGCGGTATCCGTCCTGACCGCCGGCCAGATCGAGGCCCTGGTCGCCCTGGACATGGCCGACCTGCTGCGGCGTGAACCCGGGGTCTCGATGCCGCGCGACCCGCAGCGCTTCGGCACGACCGGGGTTACCGTGCGCGGCATCGGCGGCAATCGCGTGCACATCGAGACGGACGGCGTCCCGGGTTCGAAGGGCTTCGCGATCGGCAGCTTCGCAAACACCGGCCGCCAGTACGCGGACCTCGAGCTCGTGGAACGGATCGAACTGCTGCGCGGCCCCGCCTCGGCGCTCTACGGCAGCGACGCGATCGCCGGCGTGCTGGCGACCACCACGCTCGACCCGTCGGATCTCCTGGCCGCAGGCGACGATGCCATGCTGCGCGCGCGTGCCGGCTATGCCGATGACGACGGCTCGGCGCTCGCCGGGCTGACCGGCGCCATGCGCGCCGGGTCGTTCGAGGGCCTGCTCGGCTTTGCGCACCGAAACGCGGGCGAGATCGAGCATGCGGGCGGCCCGCCGCCGCCCAATCCGCGCGACTACGAGTCCGATGCGGTCCTTGCCCGCGCAGTGTTCGCGACCGGTGACCGCCCGCTGCGGCTCACCGCGCAGTGGAACCGGGAACGCGTCCGGACCGACGTGGATGCACTCGAGCTCTCCGGCGGCCGTTTCGCCAACACCGTGCTGCTGGAAGGCGACGACCGTGCGGAGAATTCCGGCCTCCTGCTCGACCAGGACTTCAGCGGCGCCGCCGGCCTCGACTTCGCGGTCTGGCGCGCGTACTGGAACGAGACGGACGTGCTGCAGCGCACGCACGAGGAGCGGCGCGCCGTGGCGCCGGCGCTGCCGCCGCTCGCGATCGAACGCGAGTTCAGCTACGACGAGCGCGTGACGGGGGGCGAGCTGACGCTTGGGCGCGAGCTGACCGCGGGCGGTGGGGTACACCGCCTGCTCGGCGGCGTCGAGTTCCAGGAGCTGCGCGTCACCCAGCATCGCGACGGCCTGCAGACCAATCTCACGACCGGCGTATCCACCAGCACGATCCTCGGCGAGTCGCTGCCGGTGCGCGACTTCCCGGTCTCGCGGATCCGCGAGTTCGGCATCTACTTCCAGGACGAATGGCGGCCGGGCGAAGGCGACTGGTCGCTGATTCCCGCGCTGCGCGGCGACTGGTACCGCCTGAGTCCTCAGGTCGACGCACTGTATGCCGAGGACAACCCGAGCGAGCCGCCCGTGTCGATCGAGGAGACCTCGGTTTCGCCCAAGCTCGGCATCGCCCGGCGCATCGGCGACGGTGCGACGGGGTACCTTCAGTACGCGCATGGCTTCCGTGCGCCACCCTTCGACGACGTCAACATCGGCTTCGACCTGCCCCAGTTCAACTATCGCGCGATCCCGAACCCGGACCTGCAGTCGGAACGCAGCGACAGCGTCGAGCTCGGTTTCAGGTTCGCAGGCGACTCCGTCCGCGGCAGCGCCGCGGTCTTCGCCGGCCGCTACCGCGACTTCATCGAGTCGCGCGTGAACATCGGCGTGGACCCGGAGACCGGTGCGACGCTCTTCCAGTCGCGGAATCTCAAGGACGCCGAGATCACGGGCGTCGAGGCGGCGCTCGATCTCGCGCTTGGCGCCTGGCATCCCGCTCTCGAGCACTTCACGGGAATCCTGACCGCCAGCTGGGCCGACGGCGAAGACACGTCGACCGGCACGCCGATCAACAGCATGGATCCGCCGCGCGGCATGCTTGGCCTGCGCTACGACGCTCCGACCGGCACGTTCGGCGTCAGTCTCGAGCTGACGGTCGTCGGCGGCAAGCACGACGTCGACGAATCGTCGGGACCGCTCTTCCGCACGGATGGCCACGAGGTGCTGGACCTGCGTATGCAGTGGCGGCCGCACCCGCGCCTGACGGCGAGCGTCGGGCTGTTCAACCTGGGCGATTCCGCCTATCACGAATGGTCCGCCGTGCGCGGGCTCGCCCCGACAGACCCGCTGCTGCCGCTCTACCGCGAGCCGGGTCGCAACTTCGCGGTCACGGTGACCGCCACGCTCGACTGACGACCTGCATCGGCGCGTGGTTCCGCGGACGGCGGCAAAACGCTAACATGCGGCTCCGCGAACCGCGCCGGAGGCCATGTGCAGATCGCCAGGAACAAGGTCGTTTCCATCTATTACACGCTGCGCGACGAGCAGGGTGCGGTCATCGATTCCTCGAGCGGCCGCGGGCCGCTCACCTACCTGCACGGCAAGGGCAACATCATCCCGGGCCTCGAGCAGGCGCTCGACGGCAAGGGCGCCGGCGACAAGCTCGACGTGACCGTGGCGCCCGAACAAGGCTACGGCGTGCGCGACGAACGCCTGGTGCAGATCGTCCCGCGCAGCGGGTTTCCCGCCGGCACCGAGCTCAATCCCGGCACACGGCTGCGAACGAACGGACCGCAGGGTCCGCGGATCGTGACCATTGCCAAGGTCGAAAGGGACTTCGTGACCGTGGACGGCAATCATCCGCTCGCGGGACGGACCCTGCATTTCGCGGTCGAGGTTGCCGAGGTGCGCAAGGCGACGCACGAGGAAGTCGCACACGGGCACGTGCACGGGCCGGGCGGCCACCATCACTGAACCTGGCCCGCGGGACACCGCGTGATCCACCGGCATAACCTGCAGTTTCCCGAGAAGGACACGGCGCTCCGCGAGGACGTGCACGCCCTCGGCGGGCTGGTCGGAGAGGTGTTGCGTGACCAGGGCGGCGAGCGGCTCTTCGACGCGGTAGAGGGCGACCGGCTCGCCGCCATCGGGCGCCGCGAGGGCAAGGCGGACAGCGCGGCCCTGCTCGTCGCGCGCACCGCGGGCCGCGAGGCGGGCGAGGCGCGAGACCTGATCCGCGCGTTCAGCGCCTGGTTCGAGGTCGTCAACCTCGCCGAACGCGTTCACCGTGTCCGCCGGCGGCGCGAGTACCTGCTGCGCAACGACCGGCCGCAGCCGGGCGGCATCGGCGACTGCATGTACAAGTTGAAGCGCGCCGGCTACGACGCGCAGCAGGTGCTGGACCTGCTCTCCGGCGTCACGATCTACCCGGTCTTCACCGCGCACCCCACCGAGTCCATGCGGCGCACGATCCTGCGCAAGCACCAGCAGATCGCGGACATGATGATCGAGCGGCTGGACCCGACGCTGACGCCGTTCGAGCGCCGCTCGCTCTGGGAACGAATCCGGATGGAGGTCACGTCGGGCTGGCAGACGGAGGCCCATCCGCGCGAGCGCCTGACGGTCGCGGACGAGCGCGAGCACGCGCTCTTCTACCTTGCGGAGGTCGTCTACCGCGTGGTGCCGGCGCTCTACGAGGAGATCGCGCTCTGGATGCAGACCGTGTTCGGGCTTCCGCCGGAACTTTCGCGCATGCCGCTCATCCTGCGCTTCGGCAGCTGGGTGGGCGGCGACATGGATGGCAATCCCGCGGTGCACGCGAAGGCCATCCGCGAGACGCTCGTGCGCCAGCAGCAGCGCGTGATCTCGGCCTACTTCCAGGAATGCCGGTCGCTCGCCGACAAGCTCTCGCAAAGCGCCGGTCGGGTGGCCGCGAGCAGCGAGCTGGAGGCGCGCATCGCCGAGTACGACATCCTGCTGCCGAAGGCGAGAGAGGCCGCCTCCACGCGGCACGATCGCATGCCGTACCGCATCTTCTTCGCGCAGGTGGCCGAGCGGCTGCGGACGACCTATGAAGGCCGGCCCAACCACTACGAGTCGGCGGACCAGTTCGTGCGCGACCTCCAGCTCGTCGCGACGAGCCTCAAGGCCAATCATGGCCGGCACGCGGGCCTTTTTCCCGTCGAGCGACTGCTGTGCAGGGCGCTCACCTTCGGGTTTCACCTGGCGACGCTGGACGTGCGCCAGCATGCGGAAGTGCACCGCGAGGTCGTCGCGCAGGGCCTCGGCCGGACGGACTGGGCGGCCCTGACGGGGGCCGAGCGCAGCCGCGCGCTGTGCGAATCCATAGCGCGCGACCGCGGCCCCGCCGCCGGCTTCGATGCCGCCGGCCGCCGCACGCTCGCGGTGTTCGAGGCGATGATCCAGGGCCGCAACAAGTTCGGCGAGCGCGCGGTCGGCGACTATGTCGTCAGCGGCACGGAGTCGGCCGACGACGTCCAGTCCGTGCTGCTGCTGGCGCGCTGGGCCAACATCACGGACCGCGAAAGCGGGGAGGTGCCGCTCGACGTCGTGCCTGCGCTCGAGTCGATGCAGGCGCTCGAGGGGGCGGGCGCGGTGCTCAAGTCACTGCTGGCCGAGCCCAGCTACCGCCGGCACCTGGCCGCGCGCGGGGGTCGTCAAGGCGTGCTGCTCGGCTATTCCGAGAGCAACCAGGCGGTCGGCATCGCTGCCTCGCGTCACGCGATCTACCAGGCGCAGGTCGAGCTCGTGGCCGCCGCTGCGGAGGCGGGGATCGACCTCGCGCTTTTCTACGGCCGTGGCGGCCCGTCGAGTCGTGGCGGCGGGCCGATCGAACGGCTGGCCGAGGATGCTCCCGACGGTGCGACGCGCGGGCGGCTGCGCGCGACCGAGCAGGGCGAAGGCATCAGCAACAGCTACGGCCTCAGGCGCATCGCGCTGCGCAGCTTCGAGAAGGCGGTGTCCGCGGTCGCGATGGACCGCATCGAGCAGCCGCGGCCGGCGGAACGCGAGCGGGAACTGCGCGCGCTCATGGGCAGCATCGCCGCGGCGAGCGCGGCCCGCTACCGCGCGCTGGTGCACGAGCGGCCCGGGTTTGCGCAGTTCTTCCGAGAGGTGACTCCGATCGACGTGATCGAGCGCATGCAGATCGGCGGGCGAGAGGCGGGCCGCGCGGGCGAGGGCGTGGCCGCCAGCCGGCCGGTGCCCTGGGTCTATGCCTGGATGCAGAGCCGGCACGTGCTGCCGGGCTGGTACGGCATCGGCACCGGGCTCGAGACCGCCGCGCGCGAGCATGGCGCCGACGCGCTCAAGGCCGCGCTGAAGGACTGGACCTTCCTCGGGCACCTACTGGACGACGTCGAGCTCGACCTGGTGCGTGCGGACCTCGACATCGCGGCGCACTACGAACAGCTCGCAACCGGCGATTTTTCCGGCATCAGCGCCGAGATCCGCAGCGAGCACGCGCTCGCGAAGCGCTGGGTCACGGAATTCAAGGGAGAGGCCGACCTGCTCGACAGCCGCCCGGTGCTGCAGCGTGCGACCGTGCTGCGCGCACCCTATGGCGACCCCATGCACCTGATGCAGGTCGACCTGCTGCGCCGCTGGCGCGCAAGCGGTCGCGCCGACGCGGCGCTCTTCGACGCGCTGCTGGCGAGCGTCTCGGGGATCGCGCTCGCGCTGCAGGCGACCGGCTGATGGCGGTGCCGCAGCGCAGCGTCTGCGTCTATTGCGCGTCCAGCCAGGCCTGCGACGCCGGGTACCACGACGTTGCGCGCAGGCTCGGGGGCCTGCTCGCCGCCGCGAGGTGCACGGTGGTCTACGGCGGCGGCCGCGCGGGCTCGATGGGCGCGCTGGCAGAGGGCGCACTCGCGGCGGGCGGACGCATCGTCGGCGTCATCCCGAAATTCATGGTGGACCTCGAGTGGGGCCACGACGACCTCACCGAGCTGCACGTCGTCGAGGACATGCGCACGCGCAAGCACGAAATGCTGACGCGTGCCTCCGCCGTCGTCGCGCTGGCGGGCGGCCCGGGCACGTTCGAGGAACTTTTCGAGGCGATCACGCTGAAGCGCCTCGGCCTCTTCCTCGGCCCGATCGTCATCGTGAACACGCAGGGCTATTACGACGCGCTGCTCGCGCAGCTCGAGGCGGCAATCGCCGGGCGATTCATGGATGCGCGCCACGCGACCATGTGGACGGTCGTAGCCGGACCCGAAGACGTGCTGCCCGCGATCGAGTCCGCGACGCCCTGGGGCGCAGACAGCCGCGATTTCGCGGTCGTGCGCTGATTCGGATAAAATCCGCCGCATGAGCAACGAACGACCCATGGAAGCGCAGATGAGCGCCGATGCGCTCTACCGCGAGGAAACCTTCACCGACCAGCGTGTCGGCACCGTGCGACGCATGTCGCCGGTGAAGCCGGACGGAAGCGACGACCCGTCGCGCCCGGCCATTTACATCGGGCAGGCGACGGTCATGACGCCGATGGGCTCGCTGCCGCTGTCCTTCGAGCTGCCCGCGAAGACGCTGGCCGAGGCCGTTTCGCTGTTCGGCCCGGCTGCGCAGCAGGCGATCGAGGAGGCCGCGCGCGAGCTGCAGGAACTGCGCCGGCAGGCATCTTCGTCGATCGTCATCCCCGAGGCTGGCGCCGCCTCGCTCAAGGGGATGGGCGGGAAGGGCGGGATACAACTGCCCTAAAAGGGGACGCACCCCTTTTCCAAGAAAAGGGGTGCGTCCCCTCTAGTAGTGTCGGGCCAACCACTCGTGTACTTCCTGGTAGAAGTAGCGGCTGTTCTCTCCCTTCAGGATCCAGTGGTTTTCGTCCGGGAACAGGACCAGGCGGCTCTCGACCTGCTGGCGCTGCAGGATGGTCCAGAACTCAAGGCCGTTGTTATAGGGCACGCGGAAGTCGCGCTCGCCGAAGGTCACGAGGATCGGCGTCTTCAACTTCTTCGAATGCCAGAAGGGACTCTGGTCGCGCCACGCGCTCTGCCCGTCCCAGGGGGGGCCGCCGAGATTCCGCTCGCGCGAATAGGCGATGTCGCTCGTGGTCCACTGCGTCTTTAGGTCGTAGAGCCCGGCGTGGCTCACGAGCGAGCGATAGCGGCCGGTCGAGACCGCGAGCCAGTTCGCGAGGTGGCCGCCGTAGCTCGCGCCGCCCGCGGCCTGGCGGCTCGCGTCGATGTACGGGAAGCGCCGGATCGCCTCGTCTGCCGCCTGGTTGATCTCCTCCGCGGGACCCTTGAGCGGGTCGCCCTGGATCTCCTGCGCGAAGGTTTCGCCGAAGCCGGTCGAGCCGGTGTAGTTCGTCATCAGCACGACGTAGCCCGGCGCGGCGAGCAGGTGGTAGTTCCAGCGGATGAAGAACTCGTCCTTGTACATCAGGTGCGGGCCGCCGTGGATCAGCACGAAGAGCGGGTACTTCTTCGCAGGGTCGAAGCCGGGCGGCAGCGCGATCATGTTGTGGATCCGCGCCCCCCGCTTCGACGTGAACCAGAACTCCTCGATCGGCCGCCAGTCGATCGCGGCGGCGCGCTCGGCGTTGAACGCCGACAGCGCGCGGCGGGCGCCGTCCGCGGCCTCGATGCGCACCACTTCGGGCGGGCTCACCGCTGCGCCCCAGTTGGCGACGATCACGGGCGCATCCTCGGCGCCCCCGACCTGCAGGCCCGAGAGGTTCCCCGACTCGAGGCGACCGACCTCGCGCACCTCCCCGCCTGCCGCGGATACCGAGAACAGCCGTTCGCGCCCATCGTGCTCGGCGAGCAGGTAGACCGTCTCGCCGTCCGGGCTCAGCCGGAAGTTGCCGACGGAGCGTTCGAATCCGGGCGCCACGGGCCGCGGCACGGGATTCGCCCAGTCGAACCGCACCAGGCGATCGTCGTTGTAGACGAACTTCGTCCGCGGCGTCGCCCGCGCGTAGAGCGCGGAGCCGTCCGGCGCGAACTGCGGCTGTGAGTAGCTCGCCTCATCACCGGTGATGCGCCTCGGCTCGCCGCCGCCCGCGGGCATCGCGTAGAGCGACTGCTGCACGATCGCGCGCGCGGACGCATCGCGCGCCGTGGTCGCGGTGAAGACGATGGTGCCGCCATCGGGCGACCAGGTCGCGTCGATAATGTCGCCGTCGGTGTCGAGATCGCCGCCGAATCCCGGCGCGCCGCGCAATTGCGTGCTGGCGAGCAGGTCGCGTGCCGCGGACCCGTCGCCGAGCGACTGGATCATCAGCGTCGGCCGGCGCTCGTCGAGCCAGCGGTCCCAGTGGCGGATGGGGAACTGCTCGTACACGCGGGCGTTGTACTTGCGTGACTTCTTCTCTTCGATGCGCGCCTTGTTGTCCGCGTCCGTCATCGCGCCCGGATACGTCATGCTAGTGAACAGGATCGCCTGGCCGTCGGGCCGCCACTCCGGGCGGCCGGCGCCGGTCGCGACCCCGGTCACGCGCTCGGCCTCGCCGCCCGCGAGATCCAGCACGTAGATCTGCGCCTCGTCCTGGCCTTCGCGCTTCGCCGAAAAGGCGATGCGACGCGAGTCCGGGCTCCAGGCGGCGCCCGACTCCGCGCCGGTCGAGAACGTGAGCCGGCGTGGCGGCGCGCTGCCGTCCGCCGGAATGAGCCACAGGTCGCTCGACTTGGCGGCATCGTCATAAGCGGGCTCGGCGACCGGCACGACGGCGAGCCGGCCGTCCGGGGACAGCACCGGTGCGCCGACCCGCTTCATGAGCCAGACGTCCTCGTGGGTGATCGGCCGCCTCGGGGCGCCGTCCTGGGCAGCGGCCGCGCAGGCAGTGAGGCATAGGGCGACGAGCAGTCCTTGCGATTTCATGCGTGTCCTCTCGGGTCAGGAATGCCACTGGCGCGCGCAGACGTTCTGCAGCAGCCAGGGCTGGTCGGGAATCAGGTCCTCGCTGAACAGTTCGCCGCGGCCTTGCAGCGGCGTCCAGTCCGTGTAGGCGCCGACGAGCGACCCCAGGTAGGGTCGCGCAATATCGAGTACCGCGCGGAAATCGAGCTGGTCTGCTTCGCGAAGACCCTCCCGTGGGTTGCGGATCGCCCATATCATTGCGCCCAGCGCGCCGGCCGCGACTTGCAGGCAGGTGGCGTTGGTGTACGGCACGTGGCGGCGTGCTTCGGCGATCGAGAGCTGCGAGCCGAACCAGTAGGCATTCTTCGCGTGCCCGGCGACCAGCACGCCGAGTTCGTCCATGCCGGTCACGATCTCGGCGCGGATGATGCGCCTCGTCGGCTGCACCGACCACCCCCGGCCTTCGAGTTCCAGCGTCGAGAGCATCGCGTCGTCGCAGGGGTGATAGACGAACATCACCGTCGGGCGGTAATCGAACCGGGTTCCCTGCCGCAACGAGAGGTAATCCGCGATCGAGAACACCTCGTCGTGCGTCATCAGCAGGCCCTGGAAGCCGCCGGACGAGGGCAGCCAGCTGCGCGCATACGTGGCGCCGCCAGGCCGGTGCAGGTAGACCGAGCCGCAGCGCGGCCGGTGCCAGTGCGAGCCTGTCGGCTTTTTGGACTCCGAGGTGCCGATCGATAGCTCGGAGGGCTGCATCAGTTCGTCCACGAAGCCGTCGATCGACCAGGTGTTCACGAACTCGTTCGGCCGTTTCGGCCGGTCGGTCGCCTGGGTGTCGCGCTCGGATACCTGGATCAGCGTGACACCGAGGTCGCGGGTGAGCGTCGCCCAGCCCTGCTGGTCCGCCGGGGTCTCGGCGGCCCTGCCGAGGCCGCTCGCGAGGTCGAGCAGCGCCTGCTTTACGAAATGCGAGACGAGGCCGGGATTCGCGCCGTGGTCCACCACGGCCGTGGGCGCGCCGGGCTTGAGCCGCCGGCCGAGCTTCAGCATTTCTTCGCGCGTGCGGTAGTTGGTGCGCTCGCGCATCGTCAGCATCGGGTTGTCGAACACGCCGGGCCAGGGCTCGATCGAGGTGTCGACGTAGAGCACGCCGTGCGAAGTGCACCACTCGACGAGGTCGAGGCTCGAGACGTCCACCGACAGGTTGAGCAGGAGGTCGCCGGCCTTGAGCCGCCTGCGCAGCTCGCGCTGGTAGGTCGAGGGCTTCAGGTGGCAGTGCACGAACCTCGCCTGGTTCGCGGCTGCGAGTGCGCGGCCCTGTTCGCTCGCCTCGAGCACCGTGAGGCCGTCCTCGGGCAGCGTCAAATGGCGACGCAGCAACGGCAACATGGCCTGGCCGATGCTGCCGCAGCCCAGCATCAGCACGCGGCCGGAAAACTCGGCAGTCTCGATGCGTTGGCCCCCCACAGCGTGACCCTAGCAAAGTGCCGGCCTGCGCGCACGTTGGTGCATAATCGGGTGCATGCACACAAGACCTCTCGCAGTCTTCTTCGCGCTCTCGGCCTGCTGCGCGCTCGGCGTCGCGACCGCGGCGGACCTGCCGCGCAGCCCGTCGCCGCAGGGCGTCGAGCTCTATTTCATCTCGCCGCAGGATGGGGACAACGTCTCGAGTCCGGTCACGGTGCGCTTCGGCCTGCGCGGCATGGGCGTCGCGCCAGCGGGACTTGCAATGGAGAACACGGGTCACCATCACCTGCTGATCGACACCGGGCCGCCGGCGCTCAACATGCCGATAGCTGCGGACGCAAACCACGTGCATTTCGGCAAGGGACAGACCGAGGCGCAGGTGGCGCTCGCGCCGGGCAAGCACACGTTGCAGCTCCTGCTCGCGGATCACCTGCACATCCCGCACGACCCGCCGGTCATGTCGAAGCCGATCACCGTCATCGTCAAATAACCGTCGGAGTCCTTCGCCATGAAGCGCCTGTGCGTGACGCTGCTCCTCGTCCTGCCGGCATTCGCTGCCTGTGAGCGCGAGCCGGACTACGACATGCTGGTGCGCGGCGGCACGGTCTACGACGGCAGCGGGGCCGCGGGCTTCGTCGGCGACGTCGCCATCCGCGGCGACCGCATCGCCTACGTCGGGCCGCAAGCGCCCGGCAAGGCGCGTCGCGAGATCGACGCCGCAGGCAAGGCCGTCGCCCCGGGATTCATCAACATGCTTTCCTGGTCGACCGAGTCGCTCCTCGTCGACGGGCGCGGCCAGGGCGATCTGCGCCAGGGCGTTACGCTGCAGGTGATGGGCGAGGGCTTCTCGATGGGCCCGCTCACTCCGGCGATGAAGGAGGAGATGATTGCCCGGCAAGGCGACCTGAAGTACGCGGTTGAGTGGACCTCACTCGGCGAATACCTGGAGCTGCTGGAGACGAAGGGCGTGTCGATGAACGTCGCCTCGCTGATCGGCGCGGTCAACCCGCGCATCATGGAGCTCGGCGAAGGCGACGTGGACCCGACACCCGGGCAGCTCGCGGCGATGCAGGAGATCGTCCGGCAGGCGATGGAGGAGGGCGCGCTCGGAGTCGGCACCTCGCTCATCTACGTGCCGGCCACCTTCGCCGAAACCGACGAGCTCGTCGCGCTCGCCTCGACCGCGGCGCGTTGCGGCGGCATCCACATGACCCACATGCGCAGCGAAGGCGCGGGACTGCTCGAGGCCGTCGACGAAACCATCGACATCTCGCGACGCTCCGGTGCGCCGACCGAGATCTACCACCTGAAGGCGGGCGGGCGCGAGTACTGGCCGAAGATGGACGGTGCGCTCGAGCGGATCGAATCGGCGCGCAAGGCAGGGCTCCGCATCACGACGGACATGTACGCCTACCCGGCGGGAGCGACCGGGCTCGACGCCGCCATGCCGCCCTGGGTGCAGGCGGGCGGCAACGAGGCCTGGTTCGCGCGCCTGCGCGATCCCGCGGTCCGCAAGCGCGTCGCCGCGGAGATGCGCGGCGAGCCGGTCGGCTGGGAGAACCTGATGCGCGCGGCGGGCGGCGCGGAGAACGTCCTGATCGTCGAGCTGCGCAATCCCGAGCTCAAGGCGAAGTACATGGGCAAGACCCTGGCAGAGATCTCGAGGCTACGCGGCACGAGCCCCGAGGAGGCGGCGATGGATCTCGTCGCCGAGGACGAGACGCGGGTCGGCACCGTGTACTTCCTGATGTCCGAGGACGAGGTGCGGCGCAAAGTCGCGCTGCCGTACATGAACTTCGGCTCCGACGCCGCGGCCCAGTCCGCGGAGGGCGTGTTCCTGGAGAGCGGCGCGCACCCGCGCGCCTACGGCAACTTCGCCCGCGTGCTCGGCCACTACGTGCGCGACGAGAAGCTGACGACCCTCGAGGACGCGATCCGACGACTGACCTCGCATCCCGCATCCGTCCTGAACCTGCGCGAGCGCGGCAGCCTCAGAGAAGGTTACTTCGCCGACGTGGTCGTATTCGATCCAGCGACGATCCAGGACCACGCGACTTTCGCGGAGCCGCACCAGTATTCGACCGGTGTCTCGCACGTGATCGTGAACGGCGGCCTCGCGCTCGAGAACGGCGAGCCGACGGATGCGCGGCCCGGCCGCTTCGTGCGCGGGCGCGCCTGGACGGGAGCGGAGGGCGGCGGCTGCCGCGCGACAGCCGCGGACTGGGACTGGCCCAGGGTCAACTGATTGCCGCCGGTCGAGTTCCTGATCTTCGGCGTCACCCTGGCGGGCGTCGCGTTGTTCCATCGTCGGGCGCTGCCGATCGCGGCCGCGGGCCTCGCCGTTGTCATCGCCTGCGAATGGCTCGTCACGTCGTTTCCGCCCGGTCCCGGCGCAGCCGGCCTCGCCGCGCACTTCGCGCACGAATGGGTGATCCTGGTCAACCTCCTCCTCCTGCTGGTCGGCTTCGCGCTGCTGGCCGCTCATTTCGAGGCGAGCGGCTTGCCGAAGGCGTTTCCCGCCTGGCTCCCTGACGACTGGACGGGTGCCTTCGCGCTGCTCGCGATCGTTTTCATCGCTTCCGGATTCCTGGACAACATCGCTGCGGCCCTGATCGGCGGGGCCATGGCGCACACGCTGTTCCGCGGCCGCGTGACGGTCGGTTACCTCGCCGCGATCGTCGCAGCCGCAAATGCGGGCGGGGCGGGCAGCGTGATCGGCGACACGACGACTACGATGATGTGGATCAGCGGGGTGCCGCCCGTAGAGGTCCTGCACGCGTACATCGCTGCGGGCGTCGCGCTCATCGTCTTCGGCCTCCCGGCGGCACGCGCGCAGCAGCGCTACGCGCCGATCCTGAAGGACCCGCCGCGCAGCTTCCATGTCGACTGGCCGCGCGTCGCGATCGTCGGCTTCATCCTCGTGTGCGCGATCACCGCGAACGTCGGCGTCAACGCCGCGGCGCCCGAGCTGTCCGGGCGCATTCCGGTCATTGGATCCGCCGTGGCGTTCGCAATCGCCGTCACCGCGGCATGGCGCCGTCCCGACTGGAGCGTCCTGCCCGGCGCGGTCAGGGGCTCGATCTTCCTGCTCTGCCTGGTCGCGTCAGCCTCGCTGATGCCGGTGGCGTCGCTGCCAGCGCCGTCGATGCAGAGCGCATTCGTTCTCGGCTTCGTGTCGTCGTTCTTCGACAACATCCCGCTCACGGCGCTTGCCCTGCGGCAGGGCGGATACGACTGGGGCGTGCTCGCGTACGCGGTCGGCTTCGGCGGCTCGATGCTCTGGTTCGGGTCCTCGGCCGGAGTGGCCATTTCCAACATGTTTCCCGAAGCGCGCTCGACGGGACGCTGGCTGCGGGAAGGCTGGCCGGTTGCCGTCGCCTACGTCGCGGGATTTGCCGCACTCATCCTCGTGCTGGGCTGGAATCCGCACTCTTGAGCAGCAACGCGTAGCGGTGTCCTGAGCCGATGCGCGACAGCGGCGCGGTGGCAACGAGCCGCGCGCCGTTTGCGCGCGCGAGTTCGGCAACTTCGGAGGCAGTTAGCGCTGGTTTCTGCGACCTGCCGCTGAAAGGATGTCGCAGCCGCCAGGTCACGTGCTTGAGCGAGTGCCGGTCGAAGTACGTGACGATCGCGAAGCGGCGCGAGACGCGCAGCAGCTCGGAGAACAGCCGCTCGCGCTCGGCCTGCGTCGGCAGGTGGTGCGAGAGCCGGACGCAGACCACGCCGTCCACGCTGCCGTCCCGCAGGGGAACGTGGAAGGCTGACGCGGTCATCCAGACCCGCGGCACGTCGAGCTTCGACGCCTGACGTCCGTAGCGTACCTGCCCGACGGCGATGTCGGCCTCGATGACCAGGTCCGTCGCGTCTGCGAACGCGTGGGTCAGGCGGCCGCCGCCGCAGGGAATCTCGAGGATTGCCTGCGAGTGCCCGACGCGGCGCATGAAGCGCCGGATGAGCCGGCTCTCGCGCGGCGTCACGCCGAGCTTCAGCGGCCGCCGGCGGAACTGCAGGTTGTACGCGGCCGCCCGCTCGAGGTCCTGGAACTCGTCCTGGTATTCGGTGCCCTGGCCGGCGCCCTGCGGCGCACCCCAGGTCTCCGATCCGCCGCGCAGCGCGAGCAGGGCGATGCCGTCCTCGATCGCGTAGCGCGCATCGCAGCCTTCGCAGCGGATCCAGTCCGGGCCGACGGAAAGCGGATCGCGGCATTCAGGGCAGGCGAGCAGTCGCTCGATGACGGAAATGCCGGTGCAATCCTGGGACACGTTTCCATTATCGCCCGGCTGCCGATCAGAAGCTGCGCTTCGTCTTCACCAGGAACTGCACCTGGTCGAGGTTCCGCGGCCCGTCGAGCGGGAAGGCGACGTCGATATGCAGGACGTTGCCGAGCGCCGAGCTCGTGCTGCCGAGCCGCAGCCCGAAGCCCACGTCCTTGAGGAGCCCGTAGTTTTCGCTCGGGCCGAGCGGCGTCTCGCCCCATGCGCGGCCCATGTCGAAGAACACGGCGGCGCCCACGTTGGCGAGGCGCCAGAGCGAGTACTTGGTGAAGTAGCGCTGTTCGAGGGTGAGGAGCGCCGTGCCGCTGCCGGCCTGGAACCGGAGCGGATACCCGCGCAGACCCGTATCGCCGCCGATCGCGAGCTCGTGGTCGGCGTCGAGCGCATGACCCGCTGCCGCGGAAAGGCCCGCGAAGAACACGCCGCGCGTTCCCGTCGGATGGTAGTAGCGCGTCCCCGCGGACAGCAGACCGTCGGCCAAGGAGCCGCCTTCGAGGCGAGTCGTCAGCTTGAGTTCGGCGAACAGCGCATCGTCGTCTGCGATGCGCCAGCCGCGGCTCGCTTCCGCATGCGCGAGCAGTGCATCGCGATCGGCGCCGAGTGCCGGCGCCGACCAGCCGATCTCGAGCGCGTAGCGGGTGCCGAAGAGCTGGTCCTCGGTGCGCGCGATCTGGTCGCGGTTGCTGATCGTCTCGTAATCGTCCTGCACGCCCTCGAAACGCAGGAACGGGTAGTCCAGGTGGCGATCCCCGGGCAGGGTGGTCGGCGCCGGTTCGTCGGGCACTGTATTGAAGGTCGAATGCTCGCGGCGAAAGCCCGCCGTGACGCGGCGCGACCAGCCATTGCTCAGGCCGTCGGACCAGCCGTATCTGATCTCGCCGAATTCCGACTGCCGCCCGTAACCGGCGATGCGCTCGCCGAGCCGATAGACGGGCTCGACAGACTGGTCCTGCTGCAGCGCCGTGCCGAAGCTCCAGCGCGTGTCGAGGGAATAGAAAGGCCGCTCGAATTCGGCCCGCCAGCCATGGCCGTCGTTGCTGTCGCTGAAGGCGAGGTCATGGACCCAACGGCTGCCGCGCACGCCGGGGTCGCGCCAGTGCACCGTGTAGAAGCTGCGGTCGGGGTCGGTCGCCAGCTCGAAGGTGAGCTGCTTGCCGCGGCCGAACAGGTTCAGCTCCTCAAGCTTGATGCCGCCCGAGTTGCTGCCGCCGCTGCGCTCGAACGAGGCGCCCGGGTTCGTGGTCCAGACCTCGCGCGCGCTCACCTCGAGGTCGACGAGGCCGTCGTGGCAGTCCACGGCCTTTACGTCGGGTTCCCGCATGTAGCGCAGGTCGCGCAGGTTCCGTTCGGTCTCCTCGATGAGCCGTACCGAGACCGGCTCGCCCCGGGAGAAGAGGAGCTGGGATTCGATGACCGAGTCCCGCGTGTCGATGTGCAGCCGGTTGGCGAGGCCGTACAGGGCCGGCAGGTCGCCGTCGGTGTCCGGTTCGAAGATCGGCAGGTTGCGGACCTTGATCGTCCCGATCAGGTAGCCCTGTGTCTGCAGTTCCTGCAGGGGCGCGCAAGGCTCGGCGGCCGCAGCGCCGGACAGGCCGGCGAGGCAGGCCGCGGCAAGCCATCGCTGCCGGTGCGCCTGGAGATTCGATTGGGGCACGACGTTGGACGGCGCCCCGGGCGCCGACCAATCGCCGCTTCAGGTGAGCCCGACCGCCACCGCCGGCTGCGCGAAGGGCGTGCGCGATTCGAGCCAGGCCCAGAGCGCGTCCCACTGCTGCAATTCCGGGTGCACGCGCGCCGGGTTCAGGTCGTGCAGGCCGAGGCCCTGCTCGTTGGCGTAGACATAATGCTGCGAGTCGCGCAGCGTCGTTACGACCGGGATCTGCATCTGGTCGAGGAACCGCATCAGCGTGCGGAAGATGATCGTATTCGGCTTGACCCGGTTCGCGACCACTGCGAGGCGGTTTTCGCGGCGCTTGATCTTTCCCGAGATCAGCAGGTGGCCGATCGTGCGCGAGCAGGCATGGATATCGGCATCCGACGGCATTACCGGCACCAGTACCGCGTCGGCCTCCCGCACGTGCTCGTTGAAGTCATGGGGATGCATCGCCGCCGGCGTATCGACCACGACCCGGTCGGTGCCGGGCGGCACGCGCAGCTGGAAGCTGCGGGTCACGCCGAGCGTGCGGGCGTAGGCGGCGATGCCGTGGATCGGCGGTTGGTGCGGCGAGCGCTTCTCGAGCCAACGCGAGCTCGAACCCTGGGGATCGAAATCCATGAGAACCGGCCGGTAGCCGCGCGCCGCATACATGGCGGCGATGCCCGTCGCGATCGTGGACTTGCCCGAGCCGCCTTTGGGGTTGAGCACGACGATGCGCAACATACCGAATATACTAACTAGAATTACTTTCATTGCCAATGACTTACGGGACCAAACCTAGAATCGTTATCGTTGGCGCCGGATTTGGCGGGCTGGCAGTCGCCCAGGGCCTTGGGCGGGCGGCCCTCGACATCACCCTGATCGACCGGCAGAACCACCACCTTTTCCAGCCCTTGCTGTACCAGGTCGCGACTGCGGGACTCTCCCCGGCCGACATCGCCTGGCCGGTGCGCCACCTGATGCGGCGCCAGGCCAATACGCGCGTGCTGATGGGGGAGGTCCAGGCGGTCGATCCGCTGCGCAAGGTCATCATGCTTGCGGGAGGGCCGGTCGCCTATGACTTCCTGGTCCTCGCGACGGGCGCGAGCCACGGCTACTTCGGGCGCGAGGAGTGGGCCGCGCATGCTCCGGGGCTCAAGACGCTCGACGACGCGACCGCCATCCGTCGGCGGCTCCTGCTCGCCTTCGAGCGTGCGGAAATGGCGTCGAACCCGGCGGAGGCGGCGCGGCTGCTGACCGTGGTGATCGTCGGCGGCGGCCCAACCGGCGTCGAGCTTGCAGGCGCCGTCGCTGAACTCGCGCGCCGCGCGCTGGTGCGCGACTTCCGCGTCATCGACCCGCGCCAGACCCGCGTGCTGCTGGTCGAGGCGGGCCCCCGCCTGCTCGCGAACTTCCCCGAGGAACTTTCACGCTATACGCAGCACGCGCTCGAGCGCCTCGGCGTCGAGGTGCGCCTCGGCCGCGCCGTGACGCATTGCGACGCCGGCGGCGTGCGCCTGGGCGAGGAGGCGGTCCGCGCGGGCACGGTCCTGTGGGCTGCGGGCGTCACTGCGTCGCCCGCGGCGCACTGGCTCGGCGTCGCGCCCGACCGAGCGGGCCGCGTTCAAGTGACCCCGGACCTGCGCGCGCCGGGGCTGGAAGACATCTGGGTGATCGGCGACACGGCGCTCGCGAGGAATCCGGACGGCGCGACGCAGCCCGGCATCGCGCCGGTCGCCAAGCAGCAGGGCGCCTTCGTCGCGCGCGCGATCGAGGCGCGTCTCGCGGGCCGGGCGCCGCCCTCGCAGTTCGTCTACCGCGATCGTGGACTGCTGGCGACGATCGGCCGCAAGGCCGCGGTCATCGCTTACAAATCGCTGCGACTGAAGGGTTGGCCAGCCTGGTGGCTCTGGGGCGCGGCGCACGTGTACTTCCTCGTGAGCTTGCGCAACCGGCTGATCGTCGTCACGCAGTGGCTGTGGTCCTACGCCCTGTTCGAGCGTGGGGCACGGCTGATTACGGGGGCGGGTGCGTCCGGGGTAAGATCGGGTCCACCGGAACCCCCGGACGGATGAGACAAGGTGAGCGAACATGGGCAAGGGAAGCACTCGTCGCGCCGCCGCACCGCGGATCGACATCGGGATCGGATCCGCGGACCGCAAGGAGATCGCCGACGGGCTCGGCCGGGTCCTTGCGGATACGTACATGCTCTACCTGAAAACGCACGCCTTCCACTGGAACGTGGAAGGCCCGATGTTCAACACGCTGCACGCCATGTTCATGGAGCAGTACACGGAGCTCTGGAACGCCGTCGATTCGGTCGCGGAGCGGATCCGCGCGCTCGGGTTTCCGGCGCCCGGCACGTACAGCGAGTTCGGCGCACTCACGTCGATCGAGGAGACGCCGGGCTCGCCCAAGGCGTTGCAGATGGTCCGGCTGCTGGTGGCGGGCCACGAGACGCTCGCCCGCACCCTGCGCTCGGTCTTCCCGGTCGCCGAGAAAGCCTCGGACGAATCCACGGTGGACCTGCTGACGCAGCGCCTGCAGGTGCACGAGAAGACCGCCTGGATGCTGCGCAGCCTGCTGCGCTGAGGGCCTGGCCGCCGGCGCTTGACGCAGTTCACGCTTTTGCCGGCGGTTCGCACGAAATGTGACAGAAGAAACCTCCCGGCGGGCATGCCGGGCGCTAGTCTTGCGGCCGGAAATTCCGAACGGTTCGGGATGTCACGGAGAGATCGATGCACGCTTCGAAATGGACCGGCGCTGCGGCGCTTTGCGCGGGACTGCTGTTCGGCGGGGCGGCCCAGGCGGCCGAGGACGGCTGGTACCTGGTCGGCTTCGGAGGCGAGGCTTCGACCAAGAACGTCAGCCAGGGCGAGCTCGACCAGAACCTCATCGATTTCTTCGGTTCCGGCGGCTTGACGGTCGTCGACGCGGTCTCCGACCTGGACGACTCCGACACGGGTTTCGGACTCGCCGTCGGCTACCAGGTGAACGAGAATTTCGCGACTGAGCTGGCCTACGTCGACCTCGGCGAGTTTTCCTACGACGCAGAGGGCACGGTCACCGACGGCTTTGCGGATTATCCCGCGAGTTTCGGCCTCAGCCAGTCCGCCGCCGGCCCGGTGTTCTCGGTGCTGGGCATCGTGCCGATCGGCGAGCGCTTCTCGGTGTTCGCGCGGGTTGGCCTTGCACTCATGGGCGTCGACGCGGACGCGGACGTCACGATCGACGGCGTGTCGGATTCCGGCAGCGCCTCGACCGACCGTTCCAACGGCATGTACGGTCTTGGCGGCGAGTTCAGCGTGAGCGACCGCTTCGGCGTCCGGCTCGAGTGGAACCGCTACGCAAGTGTCGGCTCCGAGGACATCACGGGCGATACCGACATCGACCTGATCTCGCTCGGCCTGCGCTACAACTTCGACTGAGCCGCTGCCGCAAGGCAGCTGCCTGGACTGACGGCCCGCCCCTGGCGGGCCGTTCGTTTTGGTCTATGCGTCGAACAGTCGAATTATGTCCGGGTCCGCCGACCTGCGGGCGACGTCGGGCGCGGTAAGCCCGCCGGCGTTCCTGAGGCGCGTGCTCGCGCCGGCCGCGAGGAGGTCCCGCACGCAGGCGGCGCAACGCGCCTGCACCGCGAGGTGCAGCGCCGTGTCGCCGTTGCCATTGACTTCGTCCAGGCCGGCGCCCGCCGATAGCAGCAGCGCGATGACAGGCGTGCGACCCGCCGCCGCCGCGGCATGCAGCGGACCGTTGCCGTTGCGGGACCGCCGTTTCACGTCCGCACCGGCTTTCAGGAGCACCTGAGTCACGGCCGTGTGGCCGCGCGAGGCCGCGACCAGAAGCGGCGTGACAGCGTCGGCGTCCGCCAGGTCGAGAACCGGCGGGCGCGCAAGGGCCGCCGCGGCGCGGGACGCGTTCGACGAAGCCGCGTGCCAGAGCGGCGACCGCCCGCGGCCATCGGTGGCGTCGACGTGGGCGCCCGCAGCCATCAGCAGGCGGATGCTTTCGACATCGTCTGCCATCGCTGCGAACATCAACGGCGTCCGCCCGGCGTCGTCCGGGGTGTGCGGACTGGCGCCTTGCTGCAGCAGTGCGGCGACCGACGCGTGGCTCGCACCGCGCGCCGCTGATGCGACAGCGGTCATTCCATCGCGGCCCTCAGCATTGACATCTGCGCCTGCAGCAAGCTCGCGGCGGAGCTGCTCGACGTCGCCGGATTCCGCCGCGTCGAGGAGCGAGGCCGGGCCGGCCATGCGCGCGGGCTGCGTTGCCCGGGCCGGGCTCGCGGGCCTGGCGCCGACCCCGAGCCGCTCGGCCAGCGCTGCGTTACCGGCCACTGCGGCGTGATCGCCTGCGCGAAGTCCCTGGGCATCGCGCTTCTCGACGCTTGCACCTGCCGCGAGAAGTTGCTCGACGATTGCAGCATTGCCCGCGCGGGCCGCCAGCATCAGCGGGGTCACGCCGAGCGGACCGGACGCGTCTGCAAGCGCGCCATGCTGGAGCAGCAGTGCCGAAGTGGAGGGCAGGCTCCCGCGCACGGCGAGCAGCAGGGGTGTGTCGCCATTCCGGTCGGCCGAGTTCGCAGGCACGCCAAGACCGACGAGTTCGCGCGCCGCTGGTTCCTGCCCGTGCTCGATCGCGATCATCAGCGCGTTGCGCCCGAACGCGTCGACGGCATCGGGTGGAACGGCTGTCACGAGCCGCCGGATTCCCGCGATGTCGCCGTCGCGCGCGGCCCGGAACAGCAATTCCGGCGACGGCGACGCCGGGCTGGTGTCGTCCGGCGGGGCGGATCCCGGAAAGCGACCGGGCAGGTCGGCCGCCGCCCGCCACTCGTCGGCGGTTCGCGACGATGCCACGCACTCGCCGGACTCGAGCATCGCCGCGAGGCTGCCGGCCGCCCTGGCGAACCCGAGAACGGCGGAGGACTCGAGCAACCTGCAGGATTCGGCGACGTCGCGCGTCCCGCCGCGGCCGGTGCGCAGGAGCTGGGCAAGGAGGAATGCGGCCTCCACGTTTCCCGCAGCCGCGGCCGGGCGGAGCAGCTCGATGGCCGCCTGGAACTGCTGACGCCGGAGCGCCTCCCTTGCCGGCTCCAGGTCGAGCAACTCGGCGGGCCGGCATGGCGCGGCAAGCAGCGCCAGCATCACGATTGCGACCAGGCGAATCAAGCGGTGCCGTACTTGGTGTCGATTTCAATGCCGATCGAGCGCAGGAAGTCCGTGGGCAGCACCCCGCCCGCGCTGACGATCACCGCGTCGTTTGCGACCTCCCGACGGATTCCATTCGAGTCGATCACGACGAATTGCTCGGAGATCGCGTCCACCTGCGACCTGAACAACACCTCGAGCGCACCCAAACTCTCGGCGCGGGCGACGCGCTCGCGGTTTTTCGCCTTCGCGCGCGTGAACGCGTCGCCGCGGTAAGCGAGCGTGACGCGCGCTTCAGGATCCGCTTCCGCGACACTGGCTGCGGCCTCAAGCGCGCTGTCGCCGCCGCCGACGACAAGCACCCTGCAGCCACGATACTGCTCTGGCTCGATCAGGCGGTAAGTCACCTTCGGCAGGTCTTCGCCGATCACGCCGAGCTTGCGGGGCGTGCCGCGCCGCCCGATCGTGAGCAGGACGCTGCTGGCGCGATACTCGGCGGCCGAGCTCGAAACCAGGAATCCGCCGTCCTGGGCGCGGACTGTCGACACCCGCTCGCGGTAGCGGATCTCGAGGCCGACCCGTCTCTCGATTTCGTGCAATTGCTCCAGCAGCTCTTCCTTGCGCGTGGTCCGAAGTCGCAGCGGACCGACGATCGGCAGCAGCGCCGGCTGCGTCATCACGATCTTGCCCCGCGGGTACTGGAAAATGCAGCCGCCCAGGGAGTCCTGCTCGATCGTCACGAACCGCAGTCCGCGCTCCAGCGCTGCGAGGGAGGCCGCAAAGCCCGCCGGCCCCGCCCCGACGATCACGAGGTCGAGGCGCGACCTGTCACGCGGCCGGCGCGCCTTGATTTCCTCGACGGCCTGGCGTCCCTGCTCGATAGCGTTGCGGATGAGGCCCATCCCGCCGATCTCGCCGGCGACGAAGACTCCCGGAACGTTGGACTCGAACCACGGCGAGACCCGCGGGAGTTCGACGCCGCGCCTCGCCGTGCCGAACACGAGCTGGATGGCGCCGACCGGGCACGCCGCGTGGCACGCACCGTGGCCAATGCAGTCGGCGGGGCTCACGAGCGCCGCCTTGCCGTCGATGAGTCCCAGCACGTGGTGATCGGGCTGTTCGGGACACACCTTTACGCAGGTTCCGCAGCCGATGCACTTGAGCGTGTCGATAACGGGGTGCAGGGAGGGCGGCTCAATGAGACCCGCCGCGGCGGAATCCTCGCGGGCGCGGACGCTGCGCTCGTGCAGGAGACGGCGGCGCCAGGCGAAGACGCCGAGCGCGATGACCGCAGGTATCAGGTAGACGAGAAATTCCATGATCAGGTTTCGGCGGCCGCGCTGCCCGCCACGATGCGCGCGCATGCGCGGCAGAATCTTGAACTCGGTCACACTTCTCCGGAGCGGCTACCGCCCTTGGACGCTCGCAGCGGGAAAAATCAACCGCGCATGCGGATTGTCGCTTGCAGCCGACGAATTCGCCGACGTCCCGGCGCGAAAATGTCGGATACTGTCGCGAACCCGCGCGCAGTATGCGTCAAGTGAATCACGCGAAAACGCTGCTTTCAATGGTCGCCGCGACTGCATTCGCAACCTCGGCATTCATGTGGCTGCGTCCATCGAGCGACGTCAAAACGCCGCCGTCGTGGATCGTCGACGCCGCCGTCGCAATGAGCCGCGCGGATATCGCAGCGGTTGGTCACGCAGACGCAGCGCAGCGGCCGCACATGCAGGGCGACATGAGTGCCGACGCGTGGGCGGACCTCGCGGATTCACTTGCGGCTGCCGCGGGCAACGACCTGCGCGCCGGGCAGGAGGAAATCATGCAGGCGCTGGCGATCGAGCCGCGGCATCCCAAGGCCCTATGGCTGCGCGCAAGCCTCGAGCTTCAGGAGCGGCGCTACGCGGAGGCGGCTGCGACCTGGCGTGAGTTGCAGTCGCTGGTCGCAGCGGGCACGACTGATGCCCGCGTCATCGCGGCGAATATCGCGGAGGCCGACGCTCTCGAAGCAGCCGCCCGACGCGGCGAGGGGAGCTGATGGCTGACGGCGCCGGCAACGCGGGCGAGGTCGCGGCCGGGGCCATCCGCCGCGGGCGTCGTCTGCCGGCCTTTGGATTGATGCTGAGTGCGGTCGCGCTGGCGGCCGGCCTCCTGCTGCCGATGGAGAGGTATCTGCATCCGCAGTACGGCGCGGGCTACTGGCTTGGCGTCGCGGGCGGGTCGCTGATGCTGCTGATGCTGGTGTATCCGATCCGCAAGCGCGTGCGCGCCTTCCGCATCCCCGGGAGCGTTCCGTTCTGGTTTCGCCTGCACATGGCATTGGGAATCGCGGGACCCATTGCCATCCTGTATCACTCCAACTTCAGCCTGGGCGCAGCGAACAGCAACGCGGCGCTGGCCTGCATGCTGCTAGTCGCAGGCAGCGGCCTGGTCGGGCGGTATCTCTACGCCCGCATCCACCACGGTCTTTACGGCCGGCTCGCAACGTTGCGCGAGCTCAAGTCAGTGGCGGAAGGCCTCAAGTCCCAGGGCGGCGCGCTCAGGGTGCTGCCCGGGCTCGTCGAGGCGGTCGAGCGGGCTGAAGCGCGGATCGGCGAACCGGCGCCGTTCGCCGTGCGGCCGTTCCGCGCGGCCTGGCGCGCGCGCCGCGAATCCGTGCTCCTCCACAGGCTCGTGCACAACGCCGTCGCCATGGCCGCAACGCGCTCGCCGGCTCTGCACGCGGAGAGGGAGCGATTCACGCGCGCGGCATGCGACTTCGTCTCGGCCCGCCTGCGCTCCGCGCGGCGCGTTGCCGAGTTCGAGGGCTGCGAACGGCTGTTTGCCGCCTGGCACATCCTGCACCTGCCCATGTTCGTCATGCTCCTCGTGGTCGGCGTCGTTCACGTCATTGCCGTGCACGTCTACTGAATGGCCGCCAATGGGCGCAAGGGCTGGGCACTGATGCTTGCATTCCTCGCCGTCGCCGCAGATTCCCGCGCAGGGCAGCTCGAGCGCCTACTGATGCCCGGGGACGTCGTGCGTGGGCACGCCGACATCGAATCGGACTGCGGCCAGTGTCACGACCGCACGGACAGGTCGCGGCAGCGCTCGCTGTGCCTGGATTGCCACGACGAAGTGGCGGCGGACCTGAGGCTGAGTCAGGGGTTGCACGGGAGGGTGGCGAAGCAGGGACAGTGCAATGCGTGCCACACCGAGCACAAGGGGCGCGACGCGGACATCGTCGGGCGCCCGCACGAGGGGTTCGATCACTCGCGCACGGATTTCGCGCTGACGGGCGCCCACGCGGAGGCGGCCTGCCTCGACTGCCACGAGCCACGGAAGAAGTTCCGCGACGCGCCGCACCAATGCATCGACTGCCACCGCACGGACGACGTCCACTCCGGAAAGCTCGGGACCGACTGCGCGTCCTGCCACGACTCGGGCCGCTTCCCCGCGGTGCGCTTCGACCATTCCAGGACGCGTTTCGCACTGCGCGACGCACACGCTGCCGTGCCATGCGGCTCGTGCCATCGCGACCAGACTTTCAAGGGCGCGCCCACGCAGTGCGCGGGCTGCCACGCCGCGGACGACGTGCATCGCGGGTCACGCGGCCAGGACTGCGGCAGCTGCCACGCAAGCACCGACTGGAAGCGCGTGCGCTTCGACCACGAGAAGGCGAGCGGTTATGCCCTGCGCGGCAGGCATGCCACGCTCGAATGCGAAAGCTGCCATCGGGGCGGCGACCTGAAGGCGCCGGTTCAGCGGGAGTGCAGCGGCTGCCATGCCGCAGCGGATCCGCACGCGGGGCGTTTGGGTGGAAAATGCGGCGACTGCCACGGGGAGGACCGCTGGCAGGTCGAAGCCTTCGATCACGGTAAACGGGCACAGTTTGCCCTGCGTGGTGCGCATTCGACTCTTGCCTGCCACGCCTGCCACACCGGCGTCGTGGGGGAGCAGAGCCTTGCCAAGGAGTGCGTGGGCTGCCACGCGGTCGACGACGTGCATCGCGGCTCGCTCGGCCGCGACTGCGCTTCCTGCCACCGCGAGACCGGATGGCGGGACGAGGTCCGCTTCGATCACGACCTGGCCCGTTTCCCGCTGGTCGGGCTGCACGTCGGCGTAGCCTGCGAGGACTGTCATGCCAGCCGCGCATACCGTGATGCGCCCGACCGGTGCATCGACTGCCACCAGACGAAGGACGTCCATCGCGGCACGCTCGGGGCGGCCTGCGAGACATGCCACAACCCCAACGGCTGGGAGTTCTGGCAATTCGACCATGCCCGCGCGACCGGTTTCGGCCTGACGGGCGCCCACGAACGGCTGGGGTGCAGGGACTGCCATCGCAAGCCCGCGCACGAGGCTGCCGTATCCGCGAGCTGTGTTTCCTGCCATCGAGCGGACGACGCGCACGACTCGCGCTTCGGCACGGACTGCGGCCGCTGTCACGGCACCAAGTCCTTCCGCGACCTGAAGAACTGAGGTGAAGCAGCGATGAGGGGCGGGTGGTCGTACGTCTTGGTCGTGGCAGTGCTCGCACTTGCGTCCGGTCAGGCGCGCGCCGCCGCGCCGCCTGCCTTCGATCATTTCACGACCGGCTTCGAACTCACCGGCGAGCACCGCCGCGTGCCCTGCGCGTCCTGCCACGTCGACGCGGTGTTTCGCGGCACGCCGCGACTCTGCGCCGGCTGCCACACCGCCGGATCCCGCGTGAGTGCGACCGCGAGGCCGTCCAGTCACGTAGTCAGCAGCGCGAACTGCGAGCAATGCCATTCGACGTCCGCCTGGACCCCGGCGCGTTACGACCATGCGGAAGTGAGCGGCACCTGCGCGAGCTGCCACAACGGCGTGCAGGCGACCGGCAAGGGCGCGACGCACATCTCGTCCACCGCCGCCTGCGATGCCTGCCACGCGACGTCCCGATGGGACCCGGTCCGCCGGGTCGACCATGCCGAAGTCCTCGGCAACTGCACCAGCTGCCACGACGGCGTCCGCGCCGCGGGCAAGCCCCCGACGCACGTTCCGACCTCGGAGCAATGCGACAGCTGCCACGTGACCACGGCATGGACGCCCGCACGCTTCGACCACGCGGATGCGGTTCCCGGGGGTTGCTCGCAGTGCCATGACGGCGCGCGGGCGAGCGGCAAGCCTGCGGACCACATCGCGACCACCGCGAGCTGCGACGCGTGCCACTCCACGATCGCCTGGCTTCCGGCGCGGTTCGACCATGCCAACGTTGCGCCCGGAACCTGCGTCCAGTGCCATGACGGCGTGCGCGCAAGCGGGAAGAACCCGCAGCACATCAGTTCGACCAATACCTGCGACGCGTGCCATTCGACGTCGGCCTGGGTTCCGGCCGTTCGCGTCGACCATGCCGAGGTGCTCGGCAGCTGCGCGACCTGTCACGACGGTACGCGCGCGACAGGCAAGCCGGCGAACCACGTGCCGACGACGCTCGACTGCGATTCCTGCCATACCGCCACCGCGTGGCTGCCGGCGCGCTTTGACCACGCGGGTGTCCAGCCGGGCAGCTGCGCCAGTTGCCACGACGGCACCCGAGCGGAGGGCAAACCGGCGGGGCACATCGCGACCACGGCGAGCTGCGACGCGTGCCACTCGACGATCGCCTGGCTGCCGGCGCAGTTCGACCACGCGAACGTCGCGCCGGGTTCCTGCAACCAATGCCACAACGGGACTTCCGCAACCGGAAAGCCCGCAAATCACTGGACCACCAACGCCAGTTGCGACTCGTGCCACCGCACGACCGCCTGGCAGCCGGTCGCCCACGTCCACCAGTCGGCCGGTTATCCGGGCGACCACAGGCCAGTCCTGCAGTGCACCGACTGCCATCGCACCTCGCAGGATTCGATTCCGTGGCCAGCGCCGGCCTATCAGCCCGACTGCGCGGGTTGCCATGCCGGCGATTTCGAGTCCGGGCCGCACAACAAGACGGAACAGGGCGTCAAGTACACCGTCTCGGAGCTGCGAAACTGTTCGGGTTCCTGCCACGTCTACACCGACTCGACGCTCACGACGATCTCGAAGCGGCGCAACGGCCCGGAGCACCGCGTGACCGGAGGGGAGTTCTGAGGATGCGCGTCGCGGCCGCGGCGCTGTCCTTCGTGCTGGCGGGCGCCGCACTAGCCGACGCGCCACCCGAGGCCCCCGCTCGCGCGCTGGCCCGGGTCGACGTGACCCAGGTCGGCGATGGGGCGCGAGTGACAGTGCTGTTCGGCTGCCCGCTGCGTTACTCGAGTCATTTCCCGGAGTCGCCGCTGACCGAATTGAGGATCAGCCTCGTCCCGCTTCCGGGCTGCACGCCGGCTGCGCTGTCAGAAGCGGCAATCCGCGCGCCCGCCGGCAATGCGGCAGGCCTCTCCGAGGTGCGCCTCGAGCCTGCGGGATCGGCGCTCGTGATGACGATGACTTTCGTTGCGCCTGTCGACGTCAGCCTCAGGCCAAGACCGGACTTCCTTGGCCTCGATGCGGCGGTCTTCGGGGGTACCTCAAGGCGACGCGAACGCGCTTCCGCCCCGCCGGTGACCGCGCCTTCCAGCGGGGAGCGCGCGCTGCCTGCACCGGAGGTCCTGGATCAGCAATGGGCCGAGGCGCGCGCCGCATTCGACGCCAATGACCTGGCGACTGCGACCCGGCTGCTGACGCGGCTCATTGAGTATCCCGAGCACGCGTACCGGGCCGAGGCGCAGGAGCTCCTCGGCCTCGCGCGTGAGCGCAGCGGGCAGCTCGCCCATGCAAAGGCGGAATTCGAGGAGTACCTGCGCCGCTATCCGGACGGCCCCGCGGCGGGCCGTGTTTCCCAGCGACTCGCCGCGCTGACGACGCTCGATTCGCGGCCGCGGGTGGATGCGGTCGGCTCGCGGACGAGCGCGATGGAATGGGAGGCATTCGGCGGCTGGTCGCAGGAATACCGCTACGACACGATGAGCATCGACGATGGCACCGTTTCGTTCGACCTTGCGAGCCAGTCGCTGCTCGTCACGGATGGAGACCTGTCGCTGCGAGGCAGCGGCGATCGGATTGCGGTCCAGGCGCGGCTGAACGCGGGCTACCTGTACGACATGTCCAAGGACGGCCCGGGCAACCGTACGCGTGTCGGCTACGCCTACGCGGAAGTGTCGGACCGCGTCTTCGGCCTCAGCGGGCGGCTCGGGCGCCAGTCCACGCATGACGGCGGTGTGCTCGGATCCTTCGACGGCCTCAGCCTCGGCTGGCGTCCCGTTGAGGACCTGCGGTTCGGTCTCGTCGGCGGCAGCCTGGTCGATTCGACGTACGACGCGCTGTCAACGGACCGACAGTTCGTCAGCCTGAGCGCGAACTGGAGCGGCGCGGTCGAAGGACTCGAGATCGGCCCGTACGTGATCGACCAGACTTACCAGGGCGTGCCCGACCGGCGCGCCGTAGGTGCCAACCTGCGCTGGTTCGGCCAGGGCCAGACGCTGGTCGGCCTGCTCGACTACGACATCGACTTCGGCGCCGTCAACATGGCGATGCTTCTCGGAACTTTCGAGTTGCCCGGGCGCTGGACGCTTACTGGGACGATTGACCATCGCAAGAGCCCGTTCCTGACGACACGCAATGCGCTCGTCGGGCAACCGATACAGTCTCTTGATGCACTGATCGCCCAGCTCGGCGAAACTGGCGCGCGTCAGCTCGCCCGGGACCGCACGGCCGAGGTCGAAACGGTTTCGCTTGGCGTCTCACACCCGATCGGCACGCGCCTGCAGTGGATCGCCGACCTGGCAGCGATCCGCATCGCGGACTTGCCGGCCTCCGGCGGTGTTGCGGCGGTACCGGGTTCCGGCACCGAGGTCAGTCTTGGAGGCCAGCTCATCGCGAACAGCCTGCTGACCTCCGGAGACGTCTCGATCGTAGGATTTCGCCTGTTCGAAAGCGATCTCTCGCGGTCGGTGTCGCTTTCCCTAGGGTCACGCTTTCCGCTGTGGGGGCGACTGCGCGCGGGTCCCAGGCTGCGCTTCGACCATCGCGAGTCCGTCAGCGACGGCGCTGTACAGGAGATCCTGAGCCCGGCGCTTCGGGTCGACTGGAATTCCGGGAACACGACGATCGAGTTCGAGGCAGGCGGCGAGTGGGCATCCCGGGAGCTGCCGATCGACGAGGAGAAAACAGATCGATACTGGTTCAGTTTCGCCTACCGCCTGGGCTTCTAGTGCGCGGCCGCGGTGGATCGCCCTCGCGGCGGTCTGCCTGGCACTCGCGGCATGCGTGGCGCAAGACCTGTGGCCGCGCGAACTCGTGGATCCCAGGACGGCTGTCCACGCCACCATCCTTGCGGAACCCTGGGTGTATGCGCGGGAGGTTCCCATGCTTGCCGCCAATGCGCGCGACTACCTGAACCTCGGCGTGGTCGCGATAAACCGCTCGGGGGAGCGGACGTACTGGCTGGGCGTCGTCGCGTGGAGCACGATCGACCGCACTGCGACGGATGCCGGGAGCGCGCGGCCGGGCCGGCTCCGGCTGGTGTACGCGAAGGATTCGGTCGAGCTGTCACCCGTCGCCGAGGGACGCGTCGCGGTCGGTCTTGACCGCCCGGAGTTCGCCGGGCCGGCCACGAGGTATTCCGAGGACTGGTATCCGCTCAGCGTCGAACAGCTGCGCAGGCTGGCTGAGGCGCCGCCGTCGGCCGATGAACTGCTCGATGCCGATGCGCAGGCACTCAGCTTCCAGAAATGGCGCGCCCGCCGGAAACCGATGATCGAGTTCCTGAAGGCGACGGGTCTCTGACGATCCGGGCGGCACCGGCCCTCATCGCGATCGGCAGTCCGCGCTCCGTCCGCCGTTTGCCCGCAGCATCCCGACGTAGTACTCAGCATAGCCGCGCGCCTCACGATGCGCGGCTTCGCCGCCGCCCATGAGCGGCGTCGCCGCTTCCGACCAGGCGGCTGCGCACTGGCCGGCTTCGGACGCGCCCGCGACACAGTCCATGAAGGCGTTGAAGGCGCCGCGCCAGGAATCGAACTGCTGCCGGTCCATGGGCTCGCCGTGACCGGGAATCGCGATCCGGAACGGTCGCGCCCAGACTTCGTCCAGTGACCGCCGCCAGTCGGCGGGGCAGGCCGTCTCGAAGAACGGGGCAGGGAGCGTCACGAGATCGCCGATCACGGCAACGCCGCTGGCACGATCGAAGAACCAAATATCGGCGTCGGTCACGGCGCCATTCGTCAGCCGCAAGTCGAACGACCTGCCAGCGAGCCGCGATTCTCCCGCCTGCTTCACGACGACCTGCGGGCGCAGCACGTCCTGCTCGTCCATGGTCGCGATGAAGATCCGGACTTCCTCTTTCTGCACCTCACTGAGCTTCGGATCCTCGAGCATCTCCTTCGCGGACTCGAGGTTGCGCGCGAGGAACCCGCCATCGGCGAGCACGCCGTCCACGGCGCCGGTCGCATGGACCGGCGCACCCGGAAACGCCGCCCGGATCCTGCCGTTGCCGCTGGTGTGGTCGAGGTGCCAGTGCGTGTTGACGATTGCCGCAACCGGGCGGCCGCGTGACTTTGCGTATGCGAGTATCGCGTCGCTGTGCCAGGCGTGCCGGCCGGTGTCCACCACCACCAGGCCCTCCGGCGCGTCGAAGATGACCGTGTTTCCGTCGGGGCCGCGTTCCGGGAGCATTGCGCCCGGAAGTAGCGTCACGCCCGGCGCAATTTCACGCGGCGGCGGTGCAATGGGGGCGGGCGAACCCGCGGCCGCTTCGGCCAGTACGCAGACCATCATGATCGAGAAGCTCATGGCGCAATCCTAGGCCACGACGGCTCGCACACCGCCGGCCATGCGACCAGCCGTGCCTTTTCCGAGTCGCCTCGCATTAGAATCGACGCCATGCAAATCACTCGCAGGAATCTGTTGCAGGCCGGAATGCTCGGCGCCACGGCCGCCAGCCTCAGTGCATTCCGTGTCAGCGAGGCCGCGGCTACGGGGGCGGGCCCCTACGCGGACATCTACCCCGTGCTCGACCGTTTCGCCGAGCGGTACCTGCGCGACATGAACGCGCCGGGCATGACGCTGGTGCTCGCGGACCGTGATGCGGTCCACCGCGTCGCCCACTATGGATTCAGCGACCGGGAAGGGCACCGCGCCATCGGCGAGCGGGACCTGTTCCAGGTCGGCTCCATCTCCAAGTCGTTTATCGCGCTTGCCCTTCTGCAGTTGCGCGACGAGGGAAAGCTCGACCTGGACCGGCCGGTGGCCGATTACCTGCCCTGGCTGCGCATCGAGTCGAAATACGCGCCGATCACGGTGCACCACCTGCTGACGCATTCTTCCGGGCTGCCGGGAGCCGGCGATATCTTCCAGTCGGACTCTGAGCTCGCGCACCTCGCCGCCTACGCGCCGGGCGAGCACTTTCATTACAACAACGCGATGTACGACACGCTCGGCATCCTCGCCTGGACGCTGGACGGCCGCGAACTGCCGGAGCTGCTGCGCGAGCGCATCCTGGGCCCGCTCGGCATGCATGCGAGCGAGCCGGTCATCACGCTCGACGTGCGCGAGCGGCACGTGAAGAACTATTTCCCGTTCCTGTCCGATCGGCCCTATCCGCGCAACGGCCGTCTGGCCGAAGCGCCGTTCGTCTTCGCGACCGGCGCCGCCGGCTGCGTCGCCGCGACCGCAGCCGACATGGGCAGGTACGTCCGTATGATCGCCAGCCACGGCAAGCGGGACGGCGGCAGGCTCGTGTCCGAGGACGGATTCAGGCTCTTCTCGAGCCCGCAGATCGCCGCGGAGGACTTCGGGCCGGGCGCGCACTATGGCTACGGCATTGCCGTGGACACGCTGGACGGCAACCGCCTGCTGCGGCACACGGGCGGCATGGTGTCGTTCATGTCGGCGCTGATGGTCGACATCGACGACGGCGTCGGCGGCTTTGCCTCGGTCAACGCTCAGCAGGGTTACCGGCCGAACCCGGTCGTACGCTACGCGATCCAGCTGATGCGTGCCAAGCGCAGGTCGATTGCGCTGCCACCCATGCCGGAACCGGACTCGTCCGCAATCGTCAGGAATGCCGCCGACTACGCAGGCACGTACCGCGGCGAGAAGGGCTCGCTCGAGGTGGTCGCGGCGGGCGAGCGGTTGTTCGTCCTGCACGCGGGCGAGCGCGTGCCCCTCGAGCGGCTCGCCGACGCAGACCGTTTCGTCGCGCGCCACCGCGCGCTAGACCGGTTCGCCCTCCTGTTCGGCCGCCAGGATCCCAAGCAGCCCGAGAGCGCGGTCGTCGAGGCCGCCTGGGGCGGTGACTGGTACCGCAACGCGAACTACGCGGGACCGGACAGCTTCGACTATCCGCAGGAATGGAACAGCCTCACCGGTCACTACCGCAACGAGAGCCCCTGGATCGGCAGCACCCGGATCGTGATCCGGAAGGGCCGGTTGTGGCTCGACGGGACGATCCCGCTCGAAGCGGACGGCAAGCTGTTCCGGCTGCGCGACAACCCGTACAACACGGAGTGGATCCGCTTCGGCGAGGTCGTCAACGGCCGCTGCATGCGAATCCGCATCTCCGGCAGCGACCTGTGGCGGGTGGCGGCGGCCTAGATCGGCTCCCGGCGATCGACGACGATCCGTTCGCCGATGATGGTAGCCTCGAAGCTCGTGGTCGCGAACACCGCGCGCAGGGCCTCGGTCGGCGTCAGCCCGGCGGTCGACCCATGCACGATCACGGATGCGAGTTCCGCCTCGCTGATCGCAGGCGCGAAGGTCACCGAAAATCCCATCTCACGCCCGGCCCACGCCAGGAAGCGGGCGAGCGACATGCCCTCGAGGTCGAGTTCGGGCGTCGTGTCCGCGATCCAGTCCCAGGACGGGCCGGCGCGCGGCGCTTCGCCGCGCTGGACGCGTCCGTCCCCGAAGATCACCAGCTGCTCGCCGGTCTGGCCGTGCTCCACGAGGCCGGTGGGCGAGCGGAATTCGACGCGTCCCTCGCGCACGCGCAGCTGCACGCCGGCGTCGAGCAGCCGGAGTTCGTACTGCGTGCCCACGTGACGCACCGAACCGGCCGGCGTCTCGACCAGCAGCTGCGCCGTGCGGACCTGGCCGGATCCGGAATCCAGGTAGAGGGTGCCGCGCTCCAGGCGCAGTCGTGAAGAGTCGACGAGCGCGATCCGGGTGTCGCGATCGACACGCAGCGACATGCCGCCCGGCAGCATGATGGCTGCACGGCCGTCAGCGCCGGTTTCGAGCGTGCGGCCGGCCACGAGCACGTCCCCGCCGCCCATCACGCGCCAGCCGGAGAACCAGCCGGATCGCTCGCGCACCTCGCCGACCGCGACGGCCAGCGTGCCCATCGCGGCCGACGGGCCCACGGACTGCGTGGACGCGATCCAGAGCCCGAATGCCGCAGCGACCAGGCTCGCGGCGAGCGCGAACCCTCCGCGCCGGTTCCGGCGCTCGCGATTTTCACGCAGCATCGCCTGCCAGTCGGCGTGCAGCCGCTCGCGCACGGCGCGCTCGACCTCGGCGGGCGGCGCTTCCCGACGGCCGGCAGTTTTCAACAGTCGCTCGAGGTCCTGGTCATTCATCGTCCGTTCCTAGGCGCCCAGGCTGGACGCGATGTCTGCGGCTTCGGCACCGAATACCGCTTCAAGCCCTTCACGGAATGCGATCCGCGCGCGCGCGAGCAGCGACTGGGCGGCCACCGTGCCGATCCCAAGGCGCTTGCCGATATTCTCGACCGAGTCACCTTCGAAGTATTTCCACTCGAGGGCGTCGCCGTAGTTCGCGGGCAGGCGGTCGAGCACGACGCGCACCAGCCGGGTGGCCTCGTCGCGCCCGTAGGACTTGACGAGGTCGAACTCCTCGGGCGCCTCGATCGACTCCACGGCCGCACGCACGCTCGCGTGGTCGTCCATCAGCACGACATGCCCGCCGCGCTTGCGGGCACGCAGGTACTCCACGACCTCATTGCGGCAGATGCGGCAGACCCAGGTGAAGAGACCGGATTCCCCGCGAAAGCCGGCGAGGCCGCGCATGGCCTTGCTGAGGGTCGTCTGCACCACGTCGCGCGCCGCCTCGACGTCACCGTTGAGGCGTGGCAGGGCGAAGCGGTATACGCGGGCGAAATAGGCGTTGAAGAAAGCCTCGAATGCCCGTTCGTCGCCGGCGAGCATGTCCCGGATCAGCTGCTGATCGCCTGTCATCCCCGGTTGGACGCGCGGAGCCGCCATGATCAATCGCCCCCTCAGAATTCCCAGAGCACGCCGATCGAGGGCACAACCGGGAGCCAGTCACTCTCTTCGGTCGTGAAATTGACGTTGCCGGAGCCGTCATCGACGGCAATCAGCTCGTAGCAGCAGGCGTTGCCGATGTTGACCGCGTTCGTGACCTCGAACGTGACCGCCAGGCTCCCGACCTGCAGGGGCCGCCGGTATTCCGCCCGCAGGTCGAGCGCGGCGCGGGTCGAAAAGCGCTCGGCATTGCGCTCGCCGAGGACCCCGTCCTCGATACGCGTCGTCGGCCAGCCGCGATGCGTGTTTGCGACGGCTCCCAGCCGCCAGTTGCCCCGCAGCCAGTCGATTCCCGCCGTCACCGCCCAGGTCTGGTCCCAGCTGCGCGGGACGCGCCTGCCATCGATGCCGTCCCGCGACTCTGACCAGGCGACCGACCCCCACCAGCTGAAATCGGCGCCGGAATGCCGCACGGACAACTCGGTGCCGCGAATCTGGGCGGAGCGCGGCGCCACTTCGACGCGATCCGGGGCGATCTCCGGCAGGGCCGACATCGGATCGAGCAGGTTTTCGAAACGCGGGCGCGGGTCCCCTTGCGACTTGCGGAACCACTCGAGCCGGAGCAGGAGTCCGTCCGTCAGCTCGTGATCGGCCCCGACGATGAAATGCTCGGAACGCTGCGCCTCCGGGAATGCCGTCAGGCCGTCCTCGACCTTGAGTTCGTGAACCTCGTCCGTCTGGTGGAAGCGACCCCAGTGCGCGCGGAGCGAAGTCAATGGCAAAACCTGCCAGCGAACGCCGAGCCGTGGATCGTAGATCCATTCCTTGTCCGACGTACCTTGCGTCGCATTGCGTTGAGCGCGCAGGCCGAGTTCGGACACGAGGGAATCCAGGACCTGCCAGCGATGGCTGGCGAACAGCGCGATACGCTCACGGCTCGGCGTCAGGTCAGTCTGACGGGCGAGGGAAAGCTCGCGCTCGAACAGAGCAGCCACGGCCGGGTCGTATGCAACTTCGGAGGCGTAGCGATACCTGCCGTCCTCCTCCGTGAGCTCGAAGCCTCCTTCCATCCAGTGACGCTCGGCGGGCTGCCAGGACATGCGCGCGCGCAGGTCGATGTACCGCGAGGAGCGCCGGTCACTCACCGAACCGTTCGCGATGCCAGGCGCGTTCATGGTGCCCGAGCGATTGCTGTTCACCTCGCTGTAGCCGAGCCAGGCGCTGCCCGCAAGCCGCTCGTGCCAGTCACGATCCGCGCGCAGCCACGCATAGCGGACGCGGCTGTTGAATTCCGCATCCTCGCCGAGCGCGTCGCGCCCGATGTCGAGCTCGTCGTAGGTCCAGAGCAGGTTCGCGGTCAGCCGCAGGCGGTCCGGTTCGCCATGACCGATGCGCGCGTACACGTCGGAATTCGTCGGCTTGACGTCTTCCTCCGTAAACGCGTCCAGGAAGGGCCGCAGCGTGCCGAGACGCGCGGATGCGAGCCAGTCGATGGCGGGGCCATCGAGGACGTCGCCGTAACGCGCCGTCGCATTGAACGTCGAGAGGCCGAGCGCCCGCGTCGAATCGGTGCGCGGGTCTACACTTGCGAGGTCGAACACGCCGGCCATGCGGTTGCCGTAACGGACCGGGAATCCGCCCGTGTAGATCTCGGCGTTGGCGATCAGCCCCGGATCGAGCACGCCGAACGCATTGTTGTAGGCGGGATGATGGAACGCCTGCCGGATCGGGAAACCGTCCATGAGCGTCAGGGTCTCGCCCGCTTCTCCGCCGCGGATGTTCGACTGGGCGGAGAGGCCATTCTGCGCCATGCCGGGCAGGCGACCCAGCGCACGGATGGCATCCTCGCCGAGCACCGGCTGGACCGCGAGCTCGCTGCCGGGCAGCCGCACCGCACCCATTGAACCTGTTGAACCTGCGCCGTCGAACGCATAGCGGCTGGTCGCCACCACGACTTCGGACAGGGGCGTGAGCCCGGTGATCTCTGCGGGCGCGCCATGCGTTTCGGTTCCGGCACCGGCCGCGCCCTTGCCGCGCGAGTCCCGGACGACGGCATAGATTCCCGGCCGCACGACCTGCAGGGCGAGCCCGTGTGGCGCCAGGATGTCGCGCGCGGTCAGCAGGGCGTTGCCGGTGCGCGGGGCCTGCAGCACGCGAAGTCCGTCCGGGACGAGTTCCGAGCTGTAGATGAAGTCGATGCCCGGTTGGCGGAGATCGCGCAGCGCTTCGGCCACGTCACGGCCGACCCAGTCTCCGGGATATGGTGCGTTCTCGGCACCGGACGCAGCCGTCCCCGCCAGGAGGAGCCATATCCCGAGTGCTAGTCGGCAACGCGCGCTGAACATCCGGGCATTAAAGTATGCGGCGGGCCCGCGCGCCACCCTTCTATTCTACGCTGACCGAATGCCTGGGCCGTAGCGCCGCCTCCGCCCGCGACGCCCAAATTCGCCAGTAGGCAGCGAGGGTCCGGCGCGCCGCGCCGGTCCGTATCCTATGGCAGAGTTAGTTCGGCCCCGAGAGCTTTAAAGCGGTCCCCGCTAACGAACGTGTCTCGATTGGGCCCAATACGTACCTGCCGCCATCGCTGATCGAAGGGCGTTCAATTCATTTTTTTTTTAAACGCTGGATTTACGATTCTCTGTTCGGTGCCGCACTGACCCGCCACTTTGGGAGGCGCAAGCTGTTACTGAGAGCATAGCCGGCCGTCGCCTAGCGACATGCAGAACTTGGTCGTGAAATGGATGGTCAATAGGTGCGCGAAGGCAAGCGTGTTGGCCAGACGGCAGGCAGGTAGCAATGACCACAAGGGCGGACACCAGCAGCCCCGGCGTAGCGCGGACAGGCATCAGGCAAAGACACGACAAAGGCGCCGGCCGCCGACGGTCACTCTCGTGCACCCAGTTCTTCGGCTTCGCCTACTGCCCCACGTCCTGTAATGCTCTGCGTAGGTGGCACCTGTGACGACGACATTGACCCGAGATTGATTGAGCGGTACGGACCGTCCAATAGGCGTATGGACCCCGGAATGCGCCCATGTTGACCTATACCCTGATTGGCGGATTGGCAACCGCGGTGCACTACCTGGTGCTCATAGCCCTGGTCGAGCTGGCAGACGTCGGCCCCGGGCTGGCGGCCGCGATCGGCGCGACTTGCGGGGCCCTTGCGGCATACGCAGGCAATCACCGCATCACATTCGCGAGCGATGCTGCGCACGGTCGCGCGCTGCCGAGATTCCTGCTGGTCGCCGCGCTGGGTGCGATCACCAGCGCCGCGCTGGTATTCGCGGGGACCGCGTGGTTCGGCCTGCACTACCTGCTCCCGCAGGTCGCCGCAACACTCCTGGTGCTGTTTGCAGGCTTTGCGGTCAATCGCCGCTGGACGTTCGCATGAACGCCACCCGCCCCACGCTCAGCGTCGTGGTGCCGCTGCGCAACGAGGAAGCCGTGCTGCCCGAGTTCCACCGGCGGCTCATGAAGTCCGTCGATGGGACCCTGGGCGGATGCGAGGTCATCTACATCGACGACGGCAGCACGGACCGTACCCGCGCGCTCCTCGAGCAGGCGAGTGCACGCGACCCGCGCGTCGGCTTCATCCGGCTCAGCCGCAACTTCGGCAAGGAGGCGGCCGTCAGCGCCGGGCTCCGCGAAGTGCGCGGCGATGCAACGGTGGTCATCGACGGCGACCTGCAAGACCCGCCGGAGCTGATCCCGGCGATGCTCGCCGCCTGGCGCGGTGGCACCGATGTCGTGAACATGCGCCGGCGCGCGCGGGCCGGGGAGTCCTGGCTCAAGCGCGCGACAGCGCACGCCTTCTACCGCGTGATGAACCGGTTGAGCGAAGTGCCTATCCCGGTGGACACGGGCGACTACCGCCTGCTCAGCCGCCGCGCGGTGGACGCGCTCAATGCGCTGCCCGAGCGCAACCGCATGATGAAAGGCCTGTTCGCCTGGATCGGCTTCAACCAGGCGACCATTGACTATGACCGCGAGCCGCGCGCCGCAGGCAGCAGCAAGTGGCCCTACTGGAAGCTGTGGAACCTCGCGCTGGAGGGCATCACCGGCTTTTCAGTCGCCCCGCTCAAGGTCGCGACCTACGTCGGCTTCGCGACCGCTGCCTCGTCCTTCGGGTTCGCGGCGTACATGTTCGTGAAGACCCTCGCGCTCGGCGACCCCGTGTCGGGGTTTCCGACGCTGATCGTCGTGATCTCGTTCCTGGGCGGCCTGCAGTTGATGGCCATCGGCGTGCTCGGGGAGTACCTGGCGCGCCTGTTCGTCGAGTCGAAAGGCCGTCCGCTGTACCTGGTCGATGAACTGCATGCGCCGACGCCGGACGTGCGACTGCCGTGGAGCCGAGCGCGTGACCAGCACGCCCCCGCCAAGACAAACATCGCCTGAGCTTCGGCTGCTGCTGATCCTGGTCGCGGTGGCTGCTGCCGTGCGACTCGCGACGCTCGGCATGTACCCGCTCATGGACACGACCGAGGCGCGCTATGCCGAGATCGGCCGTCGCATGGCCGAGCTCGGCGACTGGATCACTCCGTGGATCGGCGATGGCGTACCTTTCTGGGGCAAGCCGCCATTCTCGTTCTGGATGACGGCAGGCAGCTTCCAGTTGTTCGGGACCGGCGCGTTCACCGCGCGGCTGCCGCACTGGATCTGCGGCGTCCTCGTGGCCTGGCTGCTGTGGAACTGGGCGGACCGCCGTTCGCGGCGCGAGGCCGTCTACGCGCTGACGCTCGTCACGGGTTCGGCACTCTTCTTCGCGGCAGCCGGCGCGGTGATGACCGACATGGCGCTCGCGCTCGGCATGACCATG
>Ga0105107_10000143_pt1 | contig 40221 bp, 42 predicted proteins | sample PPLLaktember2015_6_FD_79335 | JGI IMG/M metagenome (GOLD analysis project Ga0105107, IMG submission 79335) | Freshwater sediment microbial communities from Prairie Pothole Lake near Jamestown, North Dakota, USA - PPLs Lake P8 Core (1) Depth... | ecosystem: Environmental > Aquatic > Freshwater >...
CAGCCAGGTCTTCGAGGCGGGTCTGGAGATCGCCATCCTGCCCAGCGTAGCCCAGGCCGTATCCGGTTACAGGGTGCTGCGCAGTCAGACCCCCGGAGGCCCGTATGAGCTGGTAGGCGAAACCACCGGCGATGTTCAATACGACCTCGGTCTGGCCCTGGATCAGACATACTGCTATGTAGTGCATGCCTACGACCGCTCCGGTCTGATCTCGCCCAACAGCCAGGAGGTGTGCAACCTAGTACCCAGCCCTGCCGGCAATACAGTGTACATGCCGCTGCTCGTGGTGCATTGATGACCGCACAATAAGCGACGCTGCTTGATTTTTCGAAAACAGGTCGGTTTGCGGGCCATGGCCCGCAAACCGACCTGTTCGCCAATCTTCTCCCCCTTCCAGCCACACGCGATTTGGCTTGTAGTTTCCACCAATCGATGATATGCTATATTATCGGTATGAATGGAATACGATGCATTGAAGGAGGCAGATATGGCTAAAGATAAGGGCAAGGATAAGGGCAAGGATAAGAAGAAGAAGAAGAAAGACAAGAAGAAAGACGCTGCTGCATAACTGCGACCTGTCAATTTTTTCACCAGAAAAAGCCCCCGGTATCATGCCGGGGGTTTTGTGTACCATCAGTTGGTTGGTCGAGCAGCTACGCCTCCATCCGGTCCAGGTTGGCTTTGGTATAGCTCCAACCATCCAGCCCTGGCGCTTCGATCCCCAGCTGGGCGAGGATAGTGGTGATATTGGTGCGGTGCTCGATTCCATGATTGACCACCTGGATCAACCAATTCAGTGGCTTGAGATTAGTGACGCTTCCATCATCCCACTTCACCGGGATGCTGCCATGAGTAACCATCTGGTCAGCCGCCTCCAGCAAGGCGCTGCTGACCTGCTCCGCATACGGCCGGATCTCGGCGAGCGTTGGATGATCGTCCCAGGCGAAGGGTGGGTCCAGGAGGGTGGCGATTACCCGGGTGCAATAACGCGCCTCCGCCTGGACGATATGCCTGAGGGTATCGTAGATGTTACCGTACGCGCCGGGGCTGTTGCTTTCCAGCTGCTCCGGTTTCAGGTCACGCAAACTGTCGATCAGGCGCAGGTTCGCCCAGCGGTTGTAGTACAAGAATTCATAGGCTGCCAAGTCAGGAGGGGTCATGGGTTGGTCTCCTTGGGGTATGGATTGGTTTTATCAAGAAGGATTATAATGAAGAAATCGGAGTATAAGGGTATGAAAAAACCAGATAGTTCTTGAGCCTGAAGAAAAAATTTGTTTATTGATGAATTCCCGGGGTTTGGATATTCTCGACTTTCTTGCCAATATCCTGCTACCCAGAAAATATATCCCATGATCCAACAAAATCCTGCGATAACCTGTTCCTCAACCCATTTCAATCAGGAGCCCTCCCATGTCCCTCACATCCTTTGGACAAATTGCCCTCTCCGTCTCGGATGCTGACCGCGCCCAGGCCTTCTACGGCGAGGCCCTCGGCCTGCCCTTGCTCTATCGCTACGGCGACCTGGTCTTCTTCGACCTTTCCGGCGTGCGCCTGATGCTCTCCGCCGCCCCGGAGCCGGGCCAGCCGATCGCCATCCAGCCAACGCCCGGGGTATGCCATTACTTCAAAGTGGTAAATCTGGAGCAGGTCTATACTGAGCTGCAAGGCAAAGGCGTCGTCTTCAGCGAGGAGCCGCATCTCATTGCGCGCATGCCCGACCACGAATTGTGGATGGTCTTCTTCCACGACCCGGACGGTCACGCCCTGGCGCTGATGGAAGAAAAGCCGCTGGGATGAAGGTGAGCCGAGCCACACCCCGGGAATTGATCGGATCACGTTCAATAGCCAGTGACCAGAAACCGAGTTTTGAGCTCAAAGTGCGAGCGAAATTCAAAGAACGAATTCTTGAAAAACTCGGTTTTCAATTCAAGAATGGTTTATATCTGCGTTCTTCTGCGTGATCTGCGGTTAAAAGATCTTCTACAACACCTGCCCCAACACCCAGTACACCCCCGCCGCCAGCAGGGCCGTGGCCGGGATGGTGACCAGCCAGGCCACCAGGATCTCGCCAGCCACGCCCCAGCGCACTTTGTTAATGCGGTCCGCCGCGCCCACCCCCATGATGGCAGTGCTGACCACGTGCGTAGTGCTCACCGGGCCGCCCAGCAGCGACGCGCTCAGGATGACCAGCGCCGAGGTAGTCTGGGCGCTGAAACCGTGCACCGGCTGGATCTTGTAGAATTTTCCGCCCAGGGTGCGGATCAGCCGCCAGCCGCCCAGCGCCGTACCCATGGCAATCGCCCCGGCGCTGGCAGCCACCACCCACAATGGCACGTTGAAGGCCGGCAGCACCCCGCTGCTCACCAGCCCCAGGGTGATGACGCTCATGGTTTTCTGGGCGTCGTTGGTGCCGTGGCTGAAGGCCAGCGCCAGGGCGCTGATGATCTGCGAGCGCTTGAAGAACCAGTTGATCCTGGGTGAAGCGCCGCTGGCCAGGAAATACACCAGCTTGGTGAAGAGATAACCGCCCAGCAGTCCGATCAGGGGCGAGAGGAACAATGCCAGGAGCACCTTTTCGATCCCGGCCAATTGGATGGCATCCAGCCCAGCCCCGACGATCACGGCTCCGAGGATGCCCCCGATCAACGCGTGTGACGAGCTGCTGGGGATGCCCAGCCACCAGGTGAGCAGGTTCCAGGCGATGGCGGCGATCAGCGCGGCCAGGATCACGGTGATGCTGATCGTGGCTGGCTCGACGATATCCGCGCCGATGGTCTTTGCCACGGCCACCCCGAACAGGAAGGGGGCGCTGAACTCAGCCAGCGCTGCCAGCCCCAGGGCGGTGCGCGGGTTGAAGGCACGCGACGAGATCATGGTGGCGACGATATTGGAGGAATCGTGGATGCCGTTCAGGAAGTCAAAGATCAGCGCTAGGCCGATCAAGGCGATTAAGGTGGGTGAAAAATCCAATCTGCACCCGCCTAGGTCATCTTGACCACAATATCGGAGATCAGGTTGGCGGCTTCATCGCCGCGGTCGGCGGCATTGCTCAAGTGACGGTACACTTCGCGCTTTTTGAGCATCTTCACCACGTGCTGCACATCTTCCGGCCCGCTGAACAACTCTGCCAGGGCTTCACGGTACACGCCTTCCACGCGGTTTTCCAGGGCTTTGGCGCGCTGGGCGTGCTCGTTGGCCACGTTGGGGTGGTCCTCCAGGCGCTGCGTCGCCATGTAAATCTCCGAAGCCGCGTCGCGCAGCAGGGAGGTGATGCGCTGCATGTGCTGCGTGGGACGCACCTTGAGGATCTCCATCTCGTTTACCGTCGAATAGGCATAGTCCAGCATATCGTCGATGGCGCGCGACAGGGCGTGCAGGTCCTCGCGATCGATGGGGGTGATGAAGGTGCGGTTCAGCTCGTCGATCAGGATGCGACGGATCTCATCGGCTTCCTTCTCACTCTGCGTGATCTGCTGGGCCAGCTCCGCCTGGTTGCCGTTCATATAGGCGGTTAGCTGTTCCAGACCTTTCAGGGTGATCTGGGCCTGTTCGATGATCAGGCGGTGGAAATTATCCTGCCGCTTTTTGAAAAACTTTTTAAACATCAGCGTAAAAATCCTCCGTTAAATGACTGTTTCAGTCTGATGATCGTTGTTCCTGTGTCATCTGAGCGACGGCGCACAGCGCCTTCAGCGAAGAATCCCTCATGCTATCGTCCCGTATGGCGCTCCATACTTGACAGTTTCACCAGAGATCCTTCGATTGTACAGCGCAAGAAAAGCGCTGTTCCGTCTCAGGATGACGAATTAACCATCGGCCACCACCACTTCCACGCCCAGCGCACGCAGCTCGTCCACATACTCCGGGTGGATGCCGGCGTCCGTCACCAGGATATCCACTTTATCCAGCGGGGCGGTCACGAAATCCGCCACCACGCCAATCTTCGAATGGTCCGCCAGGATGATCACCTGGCCGCGCGTGCGCTCGATCATGGTGCGTGCCACTTCGGCCTCCTGCAGGTTGGGGGTGGTCATGCCGTATTTCAGGCTCACCCCGTCCACGCCGATGAAGCACTTCCCCGCGAAGACCTGCTGCAGGCTGAGCAGCGCCAGCGGCCCCACCAGCGAATTGGACTGCGCCCGGTAGCTGCCACCCACCAGCAGTAGCTCCATCTGCGTCCCCTGGGCCTCCACGAAAGCGCTCATATTGCTGGTGATCACTTTCAGGTCGCGCTTACCGGTCAGGTGGCGGAAGAGCTGCAGGGTGGTGGAGCCGGAATTCACCAGCAGTGTGTCGCCATCCTGGACGAGTTGGGCAGCCGCGGCCCCGATCTGGCGCTTCTCGGCCTGGTGGGCGCGGTGCTTCTCGGAGAAGAGCGGCTCCAGGCGGATGCGCTGGTTAAAGATCGCCCCGCCGTGGGTGCGCTCCAGCATGCCTTCCAGCTCCATCTGCTCCAGGTCGCGGCGGATGGTGATCTCCGAGACATCCAGCAGCTCGGACAGGTCGCCCACGCGCACCGCGCCGGCAGCGCGCAGCTGGTTCAGGATGCGATTGCGACGTTCAGCAGGCAGCATGTCACTCCTCTGCAAACCGAGTTTTTTCTTGATAACCTGTTCTTTAGGTTAACTCGGTTACTCTTCCCTGCGGGTTCTTATCCCACCACCGGTATCACCCCGGCGATCTTTGGCAGCTCCGCAAGGCTCTCCACCACGTAGTCCGTAGGATTCTCGGCGACCTGCGCCTGGGCGCGCGTGGTTGCCCCGGTTAGCATCAGCGCCGTCGCCATGCCGGCCTGCTGTCCCATGCGCATATCCGTCTCCAGGCGGTCGCCCACCATCATGCAGTGCTCCGCCGGTAGCTCCATCCGTTCCAGGGCTGTCTCCAGCATGAGCGGGGAGGGTTTGCCCGCCAGCAGCTCCAGCTTGCGCCCGCTGATATGCTCCAGGTAAGCGATGGTCGCCCCGGCGTCGGGGATGCTGCCGCCGGGCACCGGGCAGGCCTTATCGGCATTGGTGGCGAAGAAATGTGCCCCGTTCAGCAGCGCCTGGTAGGCGATGTTCAGCTTGCGGTAGTCCAGCGTGCGGTCAAAAGACACCACCACGGCGTCGATGCCGCGTGGGTCGATCACCTGGCGCGGATCGGCGTCTGGGAGGGCATCCACCAGCGCCAGCCCATACGCCTCCAGCTCGCTTTTCAGGCTCTGCTCGCCGATCACGTACAGGCGCAGCGCCGCGTAATGCCGGGCCAGGGTGCTCCCCAGCACGCACCCCGAGGTAATCACCTCGTCCGGCCGGGTGGGCAGGCCCAGGTGGGTCAGCTTTTCGGCGTACAGCCTGGGCAGCGAGAGCGGGTTGTTGGAGACGAACAGCAGGCGCTTGCCTGCCGCCCGCAGCGCCGGGATGGCTTCCAACGCCCCCGGCAGCAGGTGCTCGCCCAGGTAAATGGTCCCATCCAGGTCGAAGATCAGTCCGTCAATGGCGTGTGGATGCATAATTTAGATCGTCTCTGTCCTGTAGCGCAAACAGTTCTTTTGCGTTCCGCCGTGTAGTTCAAACTGTTAGTTTGCGCACTCCTGGAACAAGCTAACAGCTTGTTCTGCACAAAACCTACTTATCCTCATACAGCGCGATGCCCTGGATCAGATTCTTCTGCAAGAGGACCAGCAAAATCAACGGCGGCAGGGCGGCGATCACCACGCCGCTCATCACCAGGTGCCATTCCACCGCCGCATCCGTCGCTACCAGTTGCTTCAACCCGATCTGGATCATGCGCGTCTCCGGCGAGTTGGCAATCACCAATGGCCACAAATACTGGTTCCACATAAAAATGAACTCGATCAGGAACAGCGCCGCGATATTAGTGCGCGATAGCGGCAGCACCACATACGCCAAAAATTGCAGCGGTCCGGCCCCGTCCATGCGCGCCGCATCCGCCAGGGTCGGCGGGATGGTCTGGTAGAGCTGGCGGAAGAGCAGGATACCCGTGGCGCTGGCGAAGAAGGGGACGGTCAGCGATTTGAAATCGTTCACCCAGCCCAGGTTGTCGAGCAGCTCGAAGGTTGGCACGATGCGCACTTCCAGCGGCAGCATATGCGTCACCAGGATCAGGATGAAGATCAGCGTCTTGCCTTTGAAGTCGAAGTATACAAAGGCAAACGCCCCGATGATCGAAAGAATGATCTTGCCGGTGGCGACCACCAGTGCTACCGAGATCGTATTCCAAAGCAGCTGGTCCATGTTCACCTGCGACCAGGCCTGGCGGGCGTTCTCCAGGAAAGCCGTGCCCGGCAGGAGCTGCATGCGGTAGTATTCGGCAGGCGTCTGCGTGCTGAGCAGAATGGCGTAGATCATGGGGAACATGATAAACAGCACCACCACGATCATCACCAGGTGCGAGAACAGCGGCTTCAGCACCCGATTTTGCAGGTAAGCCCCACGATTCCGAGACTGAGCATGGTTATTGGGAAGGCTTGTAGCTGGGTTCATTGGTAATGCACCTTTTCCCCGGCGTAGCGGAATTGCAGGATGGTCAGCGTGGCGACCATGATCAACAGCAGGATGGATTGGGCGGAGGCATAGCCCACGTTCATGGCGATGAAGCCATCCTTATACAGGTTGAACACCAGCAGGTTGGTGGCCTGGCCCGGCCCGCCGCCGGTGGTGATGTGCACCAGCCCGAAGACCTCGAAGAAGGCGTACAGGGTGTTCATCACGAACAAGAAAAATGTGGTCGGCGAGAGCAGGGGGAAGGTCACCCGCCAGAATTTGGTCCACGCCCCGGCGCCATCCAGGGAGGCGGCTTCGAGCAGCTCGGTGGGCAAACCCTGCAAGCCTGCCAGGAAGAAGACAATGTTATAGCCGAACATCTTCCACATGGCTGCCAGCGCCAGGAACAGCAGCGCCGAAGTCCCATTCGTCAGGTAGTTAAACTCGATGCCGGTGAAACGCTTGAGCAGTACCGCGCCCAGCCCGAAATTGGGGTTCATCATCAGGCCCCATACCAGGCCGGCGATGGCAGGCGAGAGCGCATACGGCCAGATCATCAAGGCGCGGTACACAGCGAAGCCGCGCAGGCGCTGGTTGGCGATCACCGCCGAGACCAGGCTGGCGCTCAACCCAAACAGCACCACGATCCCGGCAAAGCGCACGCTGACCAGGAGTGAATTCAGATAATCTTTGCTGCTCAGCAGGCGTGTGAAATTTTCCAGCCCGACGAAGATCTTGCGGTCGCCGAGCGGGCTGACCCGGAACACACTCAAGTACAGGCTTTGGGCGCTGGGATAAAGAAAAAAGATGATGACAATGACCACCATCGGCGCCAGCAGCAAGTACGGCAAAATACGGTTGGGGAAGCGGGTTTGGGACATCGATTACTCGTCGTTTGATGGGGATCAGCTCGCTGGCCGGGTAGCGGCGGCGCATGCGCCGCCGCTACTTCGGCAAAGCGAAGCGAACTCGTTACGGTAACAGCGAGATGTAATCAGCCAGCACCTGGTTGGTGTCGGCAGTGGCCTTGTCCAGGGCTTCCTTTGGATCCATGCCGTTGACGACTACTTCTTCAATCGCCGCACCCACGATATCGCGGATGGTGACAAAGTCGCCCAGGATCACGCCGTTGGAAGCCGGGGTGTCGGCGCCGCCCAGGATCTGGTTGAAGGCTGTGGCGTGGTTAGGTTCTTCTTCGAACCAACCCTCGGTCTTGAGCTGCTCATAGGCGCTGACGCTGGTGGGGAAATAGCCAGTGCCCTTGTGCCAGGTGATAGCTTCTTCGGTCGAGAAGGTGAACTTGAAGAACTCCCAGGCTGCAGCTTGCTGCTCGGGGGTGGCGCTATCGAAGACCCATAGGCAGGCGCCGCCGATCACGCTGTTGCCCTGAGGATATTCGTCGCCCAGGCGCGGCAGGAAAGCGGTGCCTACCTTAAAAGTGGCGCTCTTAAGGATGCCGCCCAGGCTGGAGGTGGACTGCACCAGGAAGGGGAACTGCCCGGCCAGGAAGGGATCGTTGGCGGCATATTCACGCCCGCCGTAGACCAGGATATCGTCATCGGCCAGTTCCTGCCATCTGGTCATCATCTTCACGCCGAATTCGGAGTTCAGGTACACTTCGCTGGCGATGGCGCTGCGTCCATTGTCATTGTTGGCCAGCAGCTGGTCGTGATAGGCGAACATCTGCTCAAAGATCCACGCCGGCCAGCCCATGGACAGGCCGCCTGTTGCCAGGCCGGCATCCATGATAGCCTTGGACATGCTTTCAATGTCGTCCCAGGTGGTGGGAGGTACATTGGGGTCCAGACCGGCGGCTTCGAACATATCCTTGTTGTAGTAGATCATGGCGGTGGAGCTGTTGAAGGGCATGCAAGGCAGGTTGCCTTCCAGGGTGTAGTACTTGCGGATGGGGGTCACTACTTCTTCCCAGTCCACATCGCCTGTGTTCAGGGTGTACACCGGCACGATGGCGCCGGAATCGTACATAGTGCGTGTGCCCACTTCGTAGGACTGCACGATGGTGGGGGCGGTGCCGGTGCGGTAGGCTGCCAGGCCCTTGGTCACGGTCTCGGCATAGCTGCCGGTGTATTCCGGCTTGACCACGATGCCAGGGTGGGTAGCGTTGAAGCGCTCGGCGATGCCATTGACGATCTCTTCACGGCTGCCGCTCATGGCGTGCCAGAAGGTGATCTCCACCGTCTCGGCGGGCGCAGCAGGCTCTTCTGTCGCTGCGGGAGCAGGTTCCTCAGTCGCGGCCGGGGCCGGCTCTTCGGTTGCTGCTGGAGCGGGTTCTTCTGTGGTTGCCGGGGCCGGCTCTTCGGTCGGAGCAGGGGTTGCCTGAGCGCAGGCGGTCAGCAGCATGGCGAACACCAGCATCAGGCTGAACAGGATCTGGAATTGGCGCAGTTTCATGAATTTTCTCCTCGAATGTAAATCAAAATAGGGATTTGTTTAGGGGGGCAGGGGAAGTGGGAGTATACCGGGGGTAGGTCGCCTCCTTTCAAGGGTGCCAGGCTAGGGTGCCGCCTGGGCGATCATTAACAGTTTAATTATAGGATGAATAAGTTTGTCTGTCAATGATCGTTTGTGAACGGTTTTATTTCAAAAGATGAGAAATTTGTTTGATTTTGATTGAATTGAGCTCGTTGGGATGTCTCTCGCCACTTTATGGATAGGCTTTATCCATTTCCCGGGTTTGGTGATATGATTTAATTTGTCCTGAGTGCTGAGATTTCCAGGGAGGCAGTTATGGCATCCTGCAAAGAATGTGGCTACGACCAGCGGGCTGAGAATGCCCGCTTTTGCTCGAATTGTGGGGCGCGGATCAGCGAGCCTGCGCCGCCTGCCAAAGACGCCCCGGAAACCCTGGTCCTGGTCGATCTGCAGGTCGAGAAGATTGCCGGTGGCGGGCGCGCCGTGGGCACCGAGGTTGATCGGGTGGAGGGAAGCCTGACCGTGATGCAGGGCAACCTGATCCAGGTGCACAATCCTGTATCCGACCTATAATCCTGGCCAAACATGAAACAGCTGATTCGATTTTGTACTACCCCCGATGGTATCCGGATTGCCTATTCCGCCACCGGGGATGGCCCACCCCTCGTCAAAGCTGCCAACTATCTGACCCACCTTGAGCACGATTGGAACAGCCCGGTCTGGCGCCACTGGCTGCTGGGGCTATCCGAAACCCATCGCCTGATCCGCTATGATGCGCGTGGCTCCGGACTCTCGGATTGGGATGTTACGTCGTATTCTATGGATGATTGGGTGCGTGATCTGGAAGCCGTGGTGGATACCCTGCAGTTGGACCGCTTTCCGCTGCTGGGTATTTCGCAAGGCGCGGCAGTCTGTATTGCCTACGCCGTCAAGCATCCTGAGCGCGTCTCAAGGTTGGTGTTGTATGGCGGCTATGCCCGGGGGCGTTTTCACCGCAACCTGGACGCCCAGGGTCAACAGGAGGCAGAAGCGCTCATCAATCTGATCCGGGTGGGTTGGGGGCAGGAAAACCCGGCGTTCCGCCAATTATTCAGCACCATGTTGATGCCCGACGCCAACCTGGAGCAAATGGCCTCGTTAAACCAGCTTGCTCAAATCTCAACCACCCCTGAAAACGCCTCCCGCATGGAACGCGCTTTTTATCAGATCGATGTCCGCGAGCAGGCTGCAAAGATTAGCATGCCAACCTTGATTTTGCATCCGCGTCTGGATGGAAGTATACCGATGGAGGAGAGCCGGCTGCTGGCAGCGATGATCCCGGACTCCCGCTTCGTGCAGCTGGAGAGCCGCAACCACATCTTGCTGGAGCAGGAGCCTGCCTGGAACCGTTTTCTGGCGGAGGTGCGCACCTTCCTGGGCGTTGGCGCGGAACCCGTTCTGCAGCCGCCCCTCCCCACGGCGGTTTTCCCGGAGCTCACCCCGCGCGAGCGGTTGATCCTGGAGATGATCGCCCAGGGGATGGATAACACCCAGATCGCCGGGCAGCTGGTGGTCAGCCAGCGGACGGTCCGCAACCATATCTCGCATATCTTCCGCAAGCTCGTGGTCCGTAATCGCTCACAGGCGATCGTTCTCGCCCGGAAGGCCGGATTGGGACACTAGTCCCATAAAATTTCCGTTTCCCGCCTCGCAATCCCATTAAAAAATAAGCCTCTGGTCTCAAGACAGCCTGCGCTGATCAGGATATAACCGGGTTGTATTTACCTATTAACTAGATCAACTGGAGGTGTATTATGAATTCCCATGCAACCGATTCCCATGCCATGCATTCCCATGCGGAAAAACCGCAGGGCGAGGATCAGCACGCGCACTGCGGCCCCGGCTACGCTACACCGCGCGATGCGCTGAAAGCTGAGCGGGAAAAACTGCTTTATGTCAATGCCCTCTACACCGGCACAGGCATCTCGCAGCCGGATTACCTGGCCACGGTCGACGCTGATCCCGATTCGCCCACGTATTCGCAGGTAATCTATCGCACGCCCATGCCCAATCTCGGCGATGAGCTGCACCACTTTGGTTGGAATGCGTGCAGCTCCTGCCATACCGATAGCAGCAAATCCCGGCGCTACCTGATTCTCCCCGGCTTTCGCTCCAGCCGCATCCACATCCTGGATACCTCCGAGCCGCGTGCTCCCCGGTTGCACAAGGTGATCGAACCGGAAGAGGTGATGCGGAAATCCGGCCTGTCTGCGCCGCACACCGTGCACTGCCTGGCGGATGGTACGGTAATGATCTCCATGCTGGGCGATCAGGATGGCAACGCCCCCGGCGGTTTTCTCCTGCTGGACGAGAATTTCGATGTGCTGGGGCGCTGGGACAAACAGCAGAATCGGATGGATTTCAATTATGATTTTTGGTACCAGCCACGCCACAACGTGATGGTGTCCAGTGGCCTGGCAGCTCCCAATACCTACTATCCCGGCTTCAGCCTGGACGATGTCAGCGCCGGCCTGTACGGCAGCCGCCTCAATGTATGGGACTGGCAGAAACGCAAACTGGTCGACAGCATCCCGCTGGGCGAGGAGGGCCTGGTGCCCCTGGAAGTGCGCTTCCTGCACGACCCAGATGCGGCGCATGCGTTTATAGGCGCGGCCCTGAGCAGCAATATGTTCTGGTTGAATCGCCCCAACGGGCACTGGCAGGCACAGAAGGTGATCGATATCCCGTCGATCGAACAGGAAGGCTGGCCCTTCCCCGTGCCGGGTTTGATCACCGATCTGGTCGTCTCCATGGATGACCGCTACCTGTATCTCGCCAACTGGTTGCATGGGGATGTGCGCCAGTACGATATCAGCGATCCAGCTCACCCGCAGTTCAAAGGGCAGGTCTGGTGCGGCGGTGTGCTGGGGAAGAAGGATAACGGAAGTGATCGCAAATATAACGGGGGACCGAATATGCTCCAGCTAAGCCTGGACGGGAAGCGACTGTACGTCACCAGCTCGCTGCTCTCTAGCTGGGATAACCAGTTTTATCCGGAGATCGCCGCCCAGGGCTCGTATCTGATTAAAATCGATTGCGACACGGAGAAAGGCGGCATGGCGATCGACCCGCAGTTTTTCGTCGATTTCGGTCGCGAACCGAACGGACCAGCTCGGGCGCATGAGGTGCGCTACCCCGGCGGCGATTGTACCTCGGATATCTGGCTGTAAAAGTTCTATGTAGACTGGTTTGGCTGAATAGCACTGCTTGGCCCGCAGTTTTGAAGGGTGACAGTTAGGCTGATAAAAAAAGCTGTCACCCTTGAGGAGACTGAACCATGAGGACGGATATTCTTTCTATCACCCGGGAAACGCGCCGGAGTACCCAGTTTTTCGCCGGGTTGGTCCTGCTGGCCTGGGTTTTCCTGGTAGCCTGGCAGCGCTCGGCTTACGCCGGGCTGCTGGGTCACGAAGCCCTGGAAGACCAGAGCATCTCGTTCGCCGGTCACCTGGCAGCCTTTCTGCTGAGCTGGCTCTTGATGACCCTGGCGATGATGCTGCCCGGCAGCCTGCCCATGCTGCTCTATTTCATCGAACCGGTAGGGTCGCGGCCGGTGAATGCACACCGGACCGGGTTGGTTCTGGCAGGCTATCTGCTACCCTGGCTGCTGTTTGGTTTCTTAGCCTATCTGGGAGATAGCCAGCTGCATCACCTAGCCGAGCCGCCTGGTCCCCTGGCCCAAGTTTCTCAGCTCATCCCACCGGCAATTTTGCTGCTGGCAGGGCTTTACCAGCTTAGCCCACTCCAGCGGCGCTCCCTGGCGCTCTGCCAGCCTGTTTCGCATTCCAATACCCTGCCATCTTACTGGCAGCGTCCCGAAAGCGGAACAGCATTCGCCCAGGGGCTGCGCCTGGGGGGTATTTGTATCGCCAGCTGCGCGTCGCTAATGCTGCTCATGTTCGCCCTCGGCCATCACCGCCTGGAGTTCATGCTGGTATTAAGCGGCATCCTGGCTATTGAGCGACTCACTGCCTGGGGTGCGCGCCTGGCGTGGGGGATTGGTGCAGCCCTGGTCGCCGGGTCGATAGTCTGGATTCTTGCAGCTTAAGACCCATCCGCTGAGTAAGCCGATAGGCACAGGGAACACAGCATGCGTCGCAGCGATGCTATATCCTTAAAGGCAATTCCAGGAAATTTGCGTACTGCTGCGCGGCGGCCCGGATGGCTTCATCCTGGGTGTGACTGAGCGGCGCGAACGGCTGGATCTCCACGCGCACAGCCTGCTTTTCCAACGTCCGCTTCCAGGCGCCTACCACCTTGCCGCCGATCACCACGGTGGAGATCAGCATGCCGTTTTTGTTGCTCATCCACTGTTTCTGGTGCTCGGGCGAGATGGAGGCGGTGCGGTCTTTATAACTGATCAGGAATTCGTCAAAGCCCGGAAGGAGAAAAGCCCGCTGCGGGTCAACCTGCGGCGCGGCGGGTGCATCCCCCGCCGATGCATCGGCTACGGATACATCCGTAGACTGCCAGTAGGTGATGCCGCACACCACCTGGCTTACCAGGCCAGCCTGGGCTTCCTGCGCTCGTAGCGCTTTTTGCGCGACGCCTAGCCCTTGGCGCGCCTCCGCAGCAGTAAGTCCCGACCACCAGATGAAATCCTGCACCGTCGCTGGCCCGTGAGTGGTGAAATAGCGCCGCGCCAGCTCCCCCAGGGCGGCTTTCCGGTGCGGGAAGCTGGTTCCCGGCGGCATGCGCTCGCACAGCTCGAAAACCGCCTGGTTGCGCTGCACCGCCGCCTGGTAGATCAGCCCCTGCAGCGAAGCATGCTGCAACAGATGGATCCCGCGCTGTCCGGCGGTCAAAATACCCACCGCCTCCAGCCGGGCGAGCAGGGCTTTGCGCGCCAGCGCTCCTTCTGCCTGGATCGTCTCCACCAGCACCCTGGTGCTGTGTTCCAGGGTATGGGCATCCAGCTCCAACTCGCGGTAGCGGCGCTCCAGCACACTCAACAGTCGCGGGGCCAGCAGCTCTAGCATCCAGCCCAGATCGGCGGCATGCACGAAGTGCAGCGTGCCGCGCAGCACCCAGGAGCGAACAAACGATGCCTGGGCAGCGGGCTGCGCATAGGCTTCTTCGACCTGCGCTTGAGTCTGGCCGCTGCGCAATCCGATAGACCACAGTGTGCCCAGGTAGTCCTGCCCCTGCACTGCCCCCAGGGCGGCGACCATTTCTGCCACGCTCCCGGGGTGGGGCGCGGCGAGGAACTGGTTGTGCAGGCGTTGTATGGCTAATTGGCTCATGGATATCCCCCAAATTATAGGCTAAAAATCCGAGAATTTCACTCCCAATTCCCTATTGACATTTAGAAATACCTACCATATAATTTAGGTATGCCTAAATTAAAACCTGAGACTGCTGAATCAACTTCCTCTACCCAGGACTACCTGAAGGCCATCTATGCCCTGACTTCCGGCGGCGAGCTGGCTACGACCAACGCCCTGGCAGCCCGTCTGGGCGTGGCGCCGGCGTCGGTCACCGGTATGGTGCAGAAGATGGCTGCCAGCCAGCCGCCGTTGGTGATCTATAAAAAGCACCAGGGCGTCAGCCTGACCCCGGCGGGCGAGCAGGTAGCCTTAAAAGTCATCCGCAGCCACCGCCTGTTGGAAACCTACCTAGTGAGCGCCCTGGGTTATACCTGGGATAGCGTGCACGAGGAAGCCGACCGCCTGGAACATGCCATCAGTCCCGAGTTTGAGTCGCGCCTGGCGGACCTGCTGGGCAATCCCAGCCGCGATCCGCACGGCGAGCCGATCCCCGCCGCTGATCTGAGCATGCCGGCCTCCGCCGAGCAGCCGCTTTCCGGGCTGCACCCTGGCCAGCGCGCCGCCATCCGGCGGGTGAACGCGACCCCCGAGCTGCTGCGCCATGTGCAGGAGCTGGACCTGCTGCCTGGAGTGAACATCCTCGTACGCGAGTTTTCCGCTTTTGACCAGAATTTGAGCATTGAGATACAAGGCCGCCCGCCGCTGTGGCTGGGTCTGGCGGTCACTTCCCAGATCTTTGTTGAGGTATTATGAGCCCTTTGGAATGGATGGTTGTGTTACTTGTTTTCGTGCTGGTGGCATTCCTTTTGCCCCGTTACGGCCTGCGCCAGCGCCTGCTACTCTGGCGCGCTGCCCAGGCGCGCGAGCTGGCGGAGGATGCCCTCAAGCACCTCCTGGACCGCGAGCAGCAGGGCCGGCACGCTTCGCCTGAATCGCTGGAGGGCGCACTGGAGATCGGGCCCAAACAGGCCATGCAGCTTATCGCCCAGATGGAAGCCCAGAACCTACTGGAAACCCGCGGCCACCAGCTCCATCTGACGACTGAAGGCGAGCGCTGGGCGCTGCATGTGGTGCGCGCCCACCGCCTGTGGGAACGCTACCTGGCGGATGAAGCGCGCATGCCCCTGCAGCAGGTCCACCGCGAGGCCAACCGCCGCGAGCACTCCTTGAGCGAAGCAGATTTGAATTCCCTGGATGCCGCCCTGGGGCACCCAGCCACCGATCCGCATGGCGACCCCATCCCCGACGCTGCCGGGCAGCTGCGCAGCCTGGCAGCGCTGCCTTTGACGGCGGTGGATAGCGAGGCTGTGCTGCGCATTGTGCACCTGGAGGACGAGCCTGCCATCGCCTTTGAGCAAATCCTGGCGGCCGGCCTGCGCCTGGGGCAGGAGATCCGCCTGATCGAGAAAACCCCCGCCCGCTATATCCTCAGTGATGGCGAGAGCGAATACCGCCTGGCGCCCAGCGTGGCAGCCAATGTGCAGGTCATCGTCCTGGAGCAGGCTGAAGTGGCGGAGCAAGGCCTTCTGCCGCTCTGGCAGCTCAGCCAGGACCAGACCGCCGAGATCAGCTCCCTGGACCCCAGCGTGCAGGGCTTCACCCGCCGCCGCTTCCTGGACTTGGGCCTGACGCCTGGCGCGCGCATCTCTCCCGAGCTGGATAACTTTTTTGGCGACCCGCGCGCGTACCGCGTGCGCGGCACTCTGATCGCCCTGCGCAAGGACCAGGCCGCCCAGATCTGGGTCAGGCCAGTGTGATAATTAACATGGATGGACAGGATACTCAGGATGAATGAAACAACGAAAGTTCAACTCCCCACCGAAAACTGCGCCACCTGCCCAGCCTATGCCCAGTTAGAGCAGATGGGCATCAAGGTGGATAACTTTGATCGGGTAATTGCACTGGCGGGCAACCCAAATACCGGTAAATCGACCCTGTTCAATATGCTCACTGGGCTCAAGCAGCATACCGGAAACTGGCCTGGCAAAACCGTCACGCGCGCTGAGGGCGGTTACCAGTTCAACGGTGTGCGTTACAAGCTGGTGGATCTGCCCGGCACCTACTCGCTGCTCTCCGCCTCGCAGGACGAAGAGGTGGCGCGCGATTTTATCCTCTTTGGGCAGCCCGACTGCACCGTGGTCGTCACCGACGCCACCTCCCTGGAACGCAATCTGAACCTGGTGCTGCAGGTGCTCGAGATCACCGAGAAAGTGGTGGTGGCGGTCAATTTAATGGACGAAGCGCGCCGCAAAGGATACGAAGTCGATACCCGCAGCCTGGCGCGCGACCTGGGCGTCCCGGCTATCCCGGTCTCAGCCCGCACCGGGGAGGGCATTTCCACCCTGCTGCAAACCATTGCCGGGGTGGTGGATAGCACGACCCTGACTACACCCCGCCGCGTGCAGGGCACGCCCGAGTTCCAGCATGCCATCCGCGAGCTGGTGCCGATGATCGAGGCCCTGGTGCCCGGCATCCCCAATGCGCGCTGGCTGGCGATCCGCCTGCTGGACGGCGATGCCAGGGTGCAGAAAGCGCTGCTGGAAGGCGAGCTGCCCGAGATGATCGCTCGCCAGCACCGCGCCGATATGCAGCTCTCGCGCAAGATGGCGATTGAAGGCAGGCAGTAATTTTTAACGTTAAGAAATGCGTGAGATAAACCATGAACCCGAACCCAATCCACCCCGAAGATGTTTTGGCTAAAGCCGAAGCCCTGCGTGGCAGCCTGAGCAGCGGCTTTCGCGATGAAATTGTCAAATCCCTGTACTCTGAAGCGGAGCATGTCGCCCAACGCGCCGTCAAGACCTCCGACGATCAACACTACGACTTCGACCAGAAAATCGATCGCCTGGTCACCTCGCCCATCTCGGGCTTGCTGATCATGCTCGCGCTGCTGGGCGCGGTGATCTGGCTGACCGTCTCAGGTGCCAATGTGGTTTCGGAAGCCATCGCCAATGTGCTGTTTTGGGTCGGCGACCAGGGCAAGGCCCTGTTCGAGCTGACGCCCCTGCCCTGGTGGGTGACCGGATTTATCTGGGATGGGGTCTACCTGGGTCTGGCCTGGGTGGTATCGGTCATGCTGCCGCCGATGATGATCTTCTTCCCCGCATTCACCATCCTGGAAGACCTGGGCTACCTGCCGCGCGTGGCCTTCAACCTGGACTGGCTGTATCGCAAGTCTGGGGCGCATGGTAAGCAGTCCCTGACAATGGCAATGGGCTTCGGCTGCAATGCCGCCGGGGTAGTCTCCACCCGTATCATCGACTCACCCCGCGAGCGCCTGATCGCCATCCTGACCAACAATTTTGTGCCATGCAACGGGCGCTTCCCCACCCTGATCATGCTGGCGACGGTGTTCGTAGCGGCCGGCTTCAGTGGCATCACCGCCTCGCTGGTGGCTTCGGCGGCGGTGGTGGGCGTGGTGCTGATCGGGGTGGCCTTCACCTTCTTCATGTCCTGGCTGTTGAGCCGCACGGTGCTCAAGGGCGAGGCATCGGCCTTTACCCTGGAGCTGCCGCCGTACCGGGTGCCCAATATCGGACGTATCCTGTACACCTCCCTGATCGACCGCACCCTGTTTGTGCTGTGGCGCGCCATGCAGACCGCTGCCCCGGCCGGCGCGGTGATCTGGATCCTCTCGAATATACCGGTAGGCGATGCCAACCTGGCGCGCGCCATCGCCGACTGGCTCAATCCGTTTGGTTTATTGCTGGGGCTGGATGGGGTAATCCTGCTGGCCTACATCATCGCCATCCCTGCCAATGAGATTGTGGTACCGACCATGATGATGGTGTACCTGGGCACGGCGCGCATGATCGAGGGCCCCGGCTCGAGCGATGCCATCTGGTCGCTGCTGGTGGATGGCAATGGCTGGACGCTGCTGACGGCGGTCAACCTGATGCTGTTCGCCCTGCTGCATAACCCCTGCGCTACCACGATTGTGACCATCTATAAAGAGACCAAATCCAAGAAATGGGCCACCCTGAGCGTGGTGATCACCCTCGGCTCAGCGATCATTGTAACTTTCCTGACCGCCACCTTTGCCCGACTGATGGGCTGGGTGTGAGAGCAACATGGTCCGTTTTTAAGATATTCCCTTATCCCGGTAGGAGCACAGCGGTCCCGTTCCGGCATTTCCCCAGGATGAGATCCGCTGTGCCCCTACAAGTAATCAAACGACATGGATATGCAGGATGGCAAGGATCAAGTATCCTGCACATCCTGTTCATCCATGTCATTTCCGGATGGTCTTTGTCTGCGTTGTTCTGCGACCAGTGATCTTGACTGGCGTTCTGCGGATGTTTTAAATAGGCCAGCTCCGCCTTCTACGCGTCTCGCTGCTCAGCGGGCGCTTGAGCACCACCCGCACCTGGTTCGAATTCTCCACCGGCAGCGCCGCCACCACCTCCCAGCCCTCCATGCCCAGCTCGTTCAACGCCGCTTCGAATTCAGCCTCTTTTGGCCCGCTCCAGAAGCTGCCTAAATAGATCACGTGATATTCCCATTGCGTGGTTTCAGCCATCTTGTAAACCTTCATTCACCTTTACGCGCAAACCATAATCCAAATAGCAGCATCACGCTAATCCCCACCAGGCCGGTCATCCCGCCCAACAGTGGGTTCACCGTGGGGAAGAGCTGCCGCCAGATGCCGTAGCCCTGCCCGTTGAACGCTCCGTGCAGCGAGCCTGCCAGGATGGAGCTTTTGTAGCGCAGGGTCATCTCGTTAATGAAGATCCCCAGCGCAATGGTCAGCCCGCACATCCATAGCACGCCCAGGAGTGGGTAGCCGGGGTAATTGAAGCCCAGCACGATCAGCGGCGCATGCCACAGGCCCCAGATGATCCCAAGCAGGGTGTAGGCTTTCGGTTTTCCCAGCGGCATGAGCTTGGGCAGCAGGTAGCCGCGCCAGCCGTATTCCTCGCCGAAGCCGAACACTCCATTGATGGTTGGCCCAACCACCAGGCTGACCAGGAACAAGACAGGCAGCAGTGTGGAAGGGGCTGGTGCGGTGGACATATCCGCCCCGCTGCTCGCCATCAGGCTCATCATCTCGCTGAGCTGCCAGTCGGGTTGACCCAGACCCAGCAGCCAGGTGAGCCCATAGGTGACGGCAAACAGCAGCGGGATGATCAGCGCGCCGTAAAGGTAGGGTTTGAGGGGTCCGAAGCGCAGGTTGGTGATGCCGAAGCCTTCTTTGGTGACGAATTTGATCGTCAGCACGGTCGCCAGCGCCGGCACCCACATCACCCCGGCGATGACGTACTGGCCGAGGATGGGCGGGATGCCCTCCCAACGAAATCCTGCCAGGGCTAGCGCCAGCTCGATGGCGTAGGTGATGCAGAAGGTAATCAGCAGGTAGGATGCGATCCCCTTGCGGTCTACCCTTTCGATTTCACGCGCGAAAACCTGAGTTTGAGTTGCCATAGCCTGTACCCGGGTTGTTACCCTTCTTCCTCAACCTGCTTGGTCAGGGCATTCTGCGATAAAGCCGCCAGACCGCTGATCCCGCCCAGGTTCATCGTATCGACAGCGCTGCTGGGCACGATAATCATGGCGCCTTTTTCCTTCAAGCCTTCGAAGAGCATGTTCATCGCCCGCAGGTGTAAGGCAGTGGGGTTATTAATGTAGGACTGCGACGCCTCAGAGAACGAATGCGCAATCTGCTTTTCGGATTCGCCCAGGATCACGCGTGCCTGGCGCTCGCGCTCGGCCTGCGCCTGGCGGCTCATGGCGTCTTCCAATGCCTGCGGGATGACCACATCGCGGATCTCCACGCTCTGTACCGAGACGCCCCACGGAGTGGTGCGCTCGTCGATGATCTTCTGCAGGTCGGAGTCCATCTTGGCGCGCCCGATCAGGATGCTCGCCAGGTCCATCTGCCCGATCACTTCGCGCAGGGCGGTCTGAGCGGCCCAGGCGATGGCGGCGCGGTAATCGGCCACTTCCAGGGCGGCTTTCTCGGCGTCCCACACCATCCAGAACAGCACCGCGTCCACGTCCACCGGCACGGTATCCTTGGTCAGGGTCTTTTCTGCGCTGAAAGGCGTCACCATCACGCGGCTGTCGACCCAGTTGGGGGTGGTATCGATGATAGGTGTGATCCAGAACAGGCCCGGACCGCGCAGGCCGCGGTACTTTCCATTGCGCAGCACCACCGCCTTTTCCCACTGTTGGGCCACCTTGAGCGCGAACAGCAGGTACAGCCCTGCGAGGCTCAGCACGCTGGCGAAAGTGATGATGAGCCAATCGCTCACCCCGCGCATGGCCATCCAGATCGACCCGCCGCATGCGATCATCCACAGCACAATGGTCAGGGTCAAGGCCAGGCCGCTGACGCGCACCCGGTCGGATTGGGCTTTGTTCAGCAGGGCCTGGGTTTCAGAAATTTGGAAAGTCTTGTTCATTTTGTCCTCACGCTAATAAGATTGTTGGTCAACCATTCCTCAGGCAACCTGGGGTGGGTCGCCGTTGTTCCAACTTTCGATCTGCTGCTGCAGATCTTCCAGCACTTCGCCCGGGGAAAATCCCAGGCGGTGCACCTGAGCCAGGTAGCTGCGCGTCAGTCCTTCCAGCGCCTGGCGGCGGATGCGCTCGGTGCTCACTTGGCTGGGCGGGGAGAGAATGTAGGTCCCGCGCCCGTGCTGGGTGGAGATCAGTCCAGCCTCGTCCAGCAGGCGGTACGCCCGCGCCACGGTATTGAAATTCACGCGCAGGTCGCTGGCGAGCTGGCGCACGGTGGGTAGCTGGTCATCGGGCTGCAGCTCGCCTGCGGCGATCAGGTTCTTGATCTGGTCCATGATCTGGACGTAGATCGGTATGCCGGAGCGGAAGTCGAGTTCAAGATTCATCGGTTTATTGTATAAGTGTGCTATTGTATGATTGTATTATAGTATGATTGTATATCAACTTTTACGCCATGTCAAGTAGCTGGAATAAAGTTTCCCACCGCCAGCCAGCATGCTCCGTGAAGATGTTTTATAATTCCAGCAGCATGCATTCTTCTATGCCCGCTCCAGTCATGGTTGACTTTCCCCTGCGGGGCGCATGGATCGCCCCCCCCAAACACCCGGTACGCGCATCCCCAGCCACGGGACGGACGCGCTGGGCGAGTGATACGCCTACGATTTTGTCGGTATCGATGCGCACAGTCGCAGCCGGCGCTTTTACCGCGCCAGCGTATTGCGTTATCTCATTTTCGGCGTTCCTCTACAGGCTTGCTATGGGTGGGGGCAGCCGGTTTACGCGGCCACAGATGGGTGGTGGTACAGGCGCAGGATGGCTGGCCGGAGCGCGACCCCGTCCACCTCGCCAGAGATATCGATGTAATGCTCAAGAACGCCCGCGCTTTCAATTCCAATCAACTATCAGATATCCGCGTCCTGACGGGCAATTACATCATGGTCGAAAGCCAGGCCGGGTACGTTGTCTATGCCCATGCGCAAACCGGCTCGATCAGGGTTGCTGCTGGAGATAGAGTGGTTACCGGCCAGCATCTGACGAATGTGGGCCATTCCGGCAATTCGACCGCGCCGCACTTGCACTTTCACATCATGGATCGGCCCGATCCCTGGAAGGCACAGGGCATCCCCTGTTGTTTTCGGGATTACGAGGTCTTTCAGGATGGAAACTGGCGACCGGTGCAGAATGGCATACCCAAAGCAAGCGAACGGATTCGCAAGCTGTAAGATTGCGCAATGCCTGTTCGTTGCCTGGTTTCCCCCTGGTCAGTTGTCTATTGATTTGGAAATTCCTGCAATACTTGCTTCATTTTGGTCACATACTCGCTGAAGGCTGTCCTACCCTCGGGGGTCAGGCGCAGGTCGGTGTTCGGTCGTTTGCCGACAAAGCTCTTTTCGACCTCCACATAGCTACCCGCTTCCAGCTTGCTGATGTGTGTGGACAGGTTGCCCCAGGTGAGGCCGGTCTGGTTCATCACGAAAGTGAAGTTGGCGCTTTCCACCACGTACAGCAGGGCCATGATTGCCAGCCGGGCCGGTTCGTGCACCAGGCGGTCCAGCTCTGCCAGGGTGGAAAAAGCCGATGGGCTGGAACTTTCACTCATGAGCGGCATCCTGGTCGGGCAGGGGGTATTTGCGTAGGAAGGCTGCCAGGCTCAGCAGCCCAGGCAGGATGATCAGGCTGCCGATCAGCAGCGGGTAAAGCGGCTGGTTGAGGTAGATCATCAGGAACACGGCGATGGACATCAGCACGGCAATGTAGTACCCATGCTGGTAATCGGTAAAATACGCCATCAGCATCATACCGGGGCCGACGAAGAGCGACCCGACTGCCGCCACCAGCAGGATCTCTACATTCCTGGCGCCGAAAAATGCTGCCACCTGCTCTCCCAGGGCTGGGATCAGCCGGCCTGCCGCAGTAAGCCCCACGATCGCTACCTGGACCAGGATCACCAGACCCAGGATCAGCCCCAGGGTGGCGTTCTTCTGTTTGCGAATTGCCCCGAAGCGCACCTGGCCCATGCGCGGCAGGGTGATGAACTTTTTCCCTGCCCAGAACAGCATGTAAGCCATACAGAAAGCTGCCAGCATCAGAAACAGGTTCTGCGGGCTGTAGCCGCCGGACGGGCGAAACACGAACACGGACATGCACACCACGACCAGGCCAAGGTAGATATCCAGCAAGCCATCCTGGTAAGTTGACCGGACCGCTTTACGTTCGATTTCTTTGAGATTGAATTGGTTTGTCATCAGGACCTCCTATGTGACTTACAAATTTCTTTGTAACACAAAGTTATTTGTATAATACAGTATTTAATCCTGTATGTCAAGAAGGAAAATGCCTTAATCCAGGCAATCTTGAGAGCTTCTGTGCTGCCCCGTTTTCCCCCTGGTCAATTGTCTGCTATGCCGGGCGGATCCGCCAGGATCTTGATCCGCCTATGGCGCGCCAAGCTGGGCGAATAGAACCGGCATTTCGAAGTAGATCCGGGCGTGTTGGATCTGTTCGTTTTCAACATCGTAAACGACACACATGGGCACGCGCACCTCTTTGCCGGTCGCAGGGATGCCAGCGAATTCGCCGGTGTGCTAGCCGGTAAAGTTGCCTCCAAACACGGCGTTATTCTCACCGAATAACATCAGGCGTGTATCAAGACTTGCGTCGATGGCGATGTGGTACAGGTAGTTCAACGCGCCATGAGCTGCCTGACCTGACAAAAGCTGCCTTCGCCGCGCAAGGCTCAGGCGTAATCGCGGGCATTGCTTTATAATGTATCTGTTAGCGTTGGCAGGTTTGTGTGGGTGGATATTTTTATTCGAAAGGTACACTTTGTATGGACGAACAAACTCGTAAGGCATGGCTCTTATTTCCGGTATTGGTCCTCATTGGCGTGCTCTTCGCCTGGGCGGGCAGCCAGGGCGGGGAGACTCTGGGCGGCGTCCCGCTGTATATCCTAGCAGTGGGGGCGATCTTTCTCATCCAGTGGCTGGTCTTTCTGCCGTCTTATTTTGCCCAGACCGAAAAGTTCTACGATCTCACCGGCAGCCTGACCTACATCTCCGTCACCCTGTTTTTGGTGCTGTTCAGCCCGGCGCTGGATGCCCGTTCCTACCTGCTGGCGGGGCTGGTGCTGGTCTGGGCGGCGCGCCTGGGCACCTTCCTCTTCCGCCGGGTGATGAAAGCCGGCAAGGACGATCGCTTCGACGAGCTCAAGCCGTCCTTTATCCGCTTCCTGAACGTGTGGACCATCCAGGCCCTGTGGGTCACCTTCACCGCCGCGGCTGCGCATATCGCCATTGCCTCCAGCAATCGCGTCAGGTTGGACGTGTTTGCGATGATCGGCTTGCTGGTGTGGGCGGTGGGCTTTGCATTTGAAGTCGTCGCCGATGCTCAGAAAAGCCGCTTCAACGCTGATCCGGCCAACCGGGGCAAATTTATCAGCACCGGCCTGTGGGCGCGCTCCCGCCACCCTAATTACTTTGGCGAGATCCTGATCTGGGTGGGGGCTGCCATCATCACCCTACCGGTGCTGCAGGGTTGGCAGTGGGTGGCGCTGATCTCGCCGGTGTTTGTCACCCTGCTGCTCACACGCGTCAGCGGCGTGCCGCTGCTGGAACAGAAGGCGGACAAAAAATGGGGCAGGCAGGCAGATTATGAGGCCTATAAGCAGAACACACCCGTTTTGATCCCCCGCTTGTGATCAACCCAGCCCCACTCGCCATCACGACCTCGCCATCCAACCGGAGGCTGCGCATAGGTGATCATGCCTGAAAAAACCATCCTCATCACCGGCGCCTCGTCCGGGATCGGCGAAGCCTGCGCCCTGTATCTAGACCGTCTGGGGCTGCAGGTGTTTGCCAGCGTGCGCAAGCCGTGCGATGCCGAACGATTGGCCAGCCAGGCTTCGGCGCGCCTCACCCCGTTGATCCTGGATGTCGCTGATGAAGCCTCGATCCAGGCTGCCCTCCACACTGTCCGGGCTGCCATAGGGGACGCCGGGATCGATGGTCTGGTGAACAACGCCGGCGCCTTCACCGGCGGCCCGCTGGAGCATTTGCCCCTGGCTGCCCTGCGCCAACAATTCGAGGTCAATGTGCTGGGGCAGATGGCGGTGGTGCAGGCTTTTCTGCCCCTGCTGCGCCAGAATCACGGGCGCATCGTTTTCGTCGGCTCGACCAGTGGTTTCCTGGCGACGCCGCTCCTGGGTCCCTACGCCGCCTCCAAATTTGCCATCCGGGCTTTAGCCGATGCGCTACGCAATGAGCTGAATGGGGCCCAGGTTTCCGTCTCGCTGATCGAGGTCGGCAAGGTCAATACCCCCATCTGGGATAAAGCGTTCGCACTGGTGGACGAAATGAAAGGCGTGCTGCCGAGTGACGCTGCAGACTACTACACCCCCATGATTGAGGCTACCGTGGCGCGTGCCAACCGGCGCGGCCAGACTGGGATTGAACCGAACAAAGTTGCCGAGGCCATCTACCGGGTGCTGGCGGCCGATCACCCGAAGCCGAAATACCTGGTCGGCGCCGACGCCCATCTACAGGCGCTGCTCGTCTGGCTGGCGCCAGCCGGCTTACTGGATAGGCTCATCCGCTGGCAGATGGGGATTTGAAAAAAACCAGCCCCAGGATCAGGGATCCGGGGGCTGGTGCACGGCTGCGGGGCAACGATGGGGGCAGGGGATCGTTGAAGCTGCGGTGTTTACCCTGCTATGGTTCAGCGACGAAGCAACGTTGCGGCAGGTTGGAGGAGAGATTGGCAGCCGTGCTGATCTAAGCTTATTTGATTCTGCGATTTGTTTCAATGGCAACCTTAGATCATTGTCTAATGATAGACAACCTTTCCCATTCTGTCAAGAGGCGCAGCGGGTGATTCCGGGTCTCTCTCAAAAGTGCAAGTTTTCCTACGCCAGCGCTTCAGCCATTTCATCAAAAAGGGTTCGCCTTTTGTCTGGTTCGATTTACAATAGCAGTACACGACAACTGATACAACCATGGAGGGTGATATGAATTTTCGCCGATTTGGAAGGACCGCATGGATGGTGAGCGAGATCGGCTATGGCATGTGGGGCATGGCAGGCTGGAGCGGCTCAGAAGATAACCAATCCCTGGAGGCGCTGCAGTTATCCGTCGATCTGGGCTGCACCTTCTTCGATACCGCCTGGGCGTATGGCGATGGACACTCCGAGCGCCTGCTGGGCGAGCTGCTGCGCCGCAATCCGGGCCAGCGCCTGTACGCTGCCAGCAAGATCCCACCCAAAAACCGCCAATGGCCCAGCCAGCGCCAGTTCAGCTTGCAGGACTGTTACCCGCCCGACTATATCGAGGAATACGTGCGCAAAAGCCTACAGAATATTGGCGTGGAGACCCTCGATCTGATCCAGTTACACACCTGGGAGGATAGTTGGCTGGACGATGCGCGCCTGGCTCCTGCGCTGGAGAGTCTGCGCAGGCAGGGGCTGGTGCGGGCGGTGGGTATCAGCATCAACCGCTGGGAGCCGTGGAATGGGGTGCGCGCCGTACGCAGCGGACTGATTGACGCCGTGCAGGTGATCTACAATATCTTCGACCAGAATCCCGAGGACGAGCTCTTCCCCGCCTGCCAGGAAATGGATGTGGCGGTCATCGCCCGCGTGCCTTTCGACGAAGGCAGCCTGACCGGAATCCTGACCCCAGAGAGCAAATGGCCCGAGGGCGACTGGCGCAACACCTATTTCGTACCCGAAAACCTGCGCACCACCCTGGTGCGCGTCGAGCCGTTGAAGGCACTGGTCCCTCCGGAGATGAGCCTGCCCGAGATGGCCCTGCGCTTCATCCTGAACCATCCGGCGGTCAGCACGGTCATCCCTGGCATGCGCAAGCCGCGCCATGTGCGCACGAACCTGGCTTGCAGCGATGCCGGCCCGCTGCCCGATGACCTGCACACCCGTTTAATCCCCCACCGCTGGGTGCGCACGCCCACATACTGGTCGCAGTAACTATTAATCACCTTACAAGTTTCCATGTAAACTTACCGTTTCATTCACCGCGAACGGGTATTGCTACGTGCACCAATAGAACACAGAAAAATCTGTAGGGTCTCCCGTGCTACCCGGGTAATGTATACGTCAGAAGCACATTCCCGTTCCCGAAGCGGCGCAGCCCTGCCAGCTCCAGCTTTAGCGCTTCCGGCTCGGATTTAAACAGCGGCGTACCGCTGCCCAGAAGTACCGGGTTGACTATTATCCGCAGATCGTCGATCACCCCAGGGGTGGTGAGCAGCCTCTCCGCCAGCTCAGCACTGCCGAAGATCGCAATATCCTTGCCCGGTAGCTGTTTGAGCCTCCGCAGCTCTTCCGCCGGATCACTGCTCACCAGGCGGGTGTTTTGCCACGCGACGAGATGTAGCGTGCATGAGAAAACGATCTTGGGCGTCTCGCTCATCAATTTGGCCACTACCGGGTCTGTCTCGATGGCCGGTGGCGTAGGCCAATAATTCGCCATCATGGTGTAAGTCACGCGCCCGAAGACGATCAGGTCGGTGGCTTGCAACTGCTGGATGGCGAAATCGTTGAACTCTTCATCCACCTGGTGCCAGTCCAGGTTGTGCCCCGGACCTTCGAAATAACTATCCAGGCTCATCATATTGAAAAAATATACCTTGCGCATGGGTTTCTGCCTTTCGCCAGGGAGGCTGCTCGGGCTTACTCTCTGAATCCCAGTCCCCGGCTCTCCAGCGACTGCTGCAACTGGCGCATGGCGTTGGGGCCGATGCCGTGCAGCTTGCTCAGCTCAGCGGCGCTGAAAGCAGCTAACTGCTCCAGGCTCCACACCCCTGCACCGATCAATGCCCGCCGCGCCGGCGCGCCCAACTTCTCGGGCAAGTCGCTTTCCAGTTGGTCCACCACACTCGGAACACGCTCTCTGGTTGTAGATTCATGCATCGTGATCTCCTTCCTGAAACATACTGCCGGAATGTAAGGGCTACCGCCAGGCTGACTCCATGCGGTATTCGGATAAATAATACCCTTATTATAGAAAATATATTCTACCTGTCAAGGATGATTTTTCCAGCAAAGCCAACCAGGTGACCCGAATGAGTCTATAATTAGAGTCATCTGCTATAAAGGAGCTCCCCCATGACCACCTCCACCCTGACCCCTGCTGTCGAAGCCAGCCTGCGGCGCGGCTTCCGCACCTTCAACAAATTTATGCTTATGCTCTTTCGTCTGGGCCTGAGCGGCCCTGCCTTTGGCAACGGCACGCGCTGGGGCGGCTGGATCATGGTGCTCAGCCAGCGTGGGCGCAAGTCCGGCCTGCTGCGCCGCACTCCGCTCAACTACGCCATCTTCGGCGAGGATGTGTACTGCACCGCTGGCTTTGGCGCCCAGGCTGACTGGTACCGCAATATCCAGGCCAACCCCAATGTGGAAGTGTGGCTGCTGGAAGGGCGCTGGGCGGGTGTGGCTGAGGATGTCTCTGATTCCCCGCAGCGCCTGGAGCTGCTGCGCAAGGTTCTGATTGCCAGCGGCTTTGCCAGCCTGGCTGCCGGCATCGATCCCGTTAAGCTCACTGACGACGAGCTGGACACCGTCACGAAATCCTACCGCCTGGTGCGCATCCGCCGCACTTCCCCGCTCACCGGCCCGGGCGGCCCCGGCGATCTAGCCTGGGTGTGGCCCCTGGCCACCTTCCTGCTGCTGCCCCTGGCCGTCCGGCGGAGCAAGCGTAAGTAAGCTGTCTGAGCGGAGCACGGCGCTCTGTGCCGTGCGTAGTCGAAGACCAGACTTCTTCGGTCGCATGAGGTGGACTTCGTCCTCAGTCGCTCCCTCGCAGCCCCCAGAGGTCTAAGAAATCTGCAGGATTTCAACCCCTGGGGGCTGGCGTCGAACGGTTGCTCGGATAATCGGATAGAGTCTTTACTCCCGCGCAACCATTTTTACTGCTCCACGTATAAATTAATAACACTCGTTGTTTCTAAAGGAGTATCCATGACTACTGAAGCCCAACCCACGGAATACCGAGAACGACGTGCAAGAGTCTATTACCGTAACGGCTCCACCAACGCCGTCTATGGCCTGGGCCTCATCGGTGCCTGGGTCTATTACATTAGCAGCGCCACCACATTGGTGGATGGCCTGATCGGATTCCTCAAAGGCATTGTCTGGCCGGCGTTCATGGTGTATGACCTGTTAAAATACCTGCAGTAGAATAGGTCCTGCGGACTCATACCGGCTTGCCTTGCTATACTCTCGTTACAGGCTGTCTGAGCGGAGCACGGCGCTCTTTGCCGTGCGCAGTCGAAGACCAGATTGCTTCGGTCGCATTAGGTGGACTACGTCCACCGTCACTCTCTCGCAATGAGATCTCCCCGCAAACACGCGCCTTCAACGCGCAAACCAACTCCGAATCCAGCGCCATGCCTGCAACCTCTCCGCCGGAAAAATCGTATAATGATATAGCAACCAAAAAAAGGAGCATGCCATGACGGATGAAATTACCCCCTCGGAAAAGAAAGATAAGAAAGTCGATATCCAGGTGCATAACAGCTCCGCCGAAGCGGTCTATGGCCTGGGCATGATCGGCGCCTGGGTCTATTACATCGGCCGTGCCACAACCCCTCAGAAACGCCTGCGAGGTTTCTTCAAAGCCTTCGCCTGGCCGGCCATCCTGGTCTACGAGCTGCTAAAATTCTTCAATAAGGAATGACCATCCACAGCCACACCCTGAATGGCCTCCCGCTGCAAACCGGCGACATCCTGTGCACAAAGAACGGCGACGAGGGCAATCTCTTCGCCCAATTCTGGCGCCTGATGGGCCTGCTCGTCCCAGGCGAGATCGATCACTGCGCCATCTACTTGGGTCCCAGCGGGCGCTGTGTGGAGTCGGGCGCCAAAGGCGTGATCACCTTTGTCATGCCCGGCATGCGCTGGCAGCCGGGAGTGCGCGCCCGCAAGCGCGGCCTGTATGATGTTCTGGTGGGCGTGGCTTACCCGCTCGAAGGACGCGGTCTCTCGCTGGAGGAACAGCAGCGCATCCGGAATGGCGTGGCAGCCTACTGCTTGGAAAAAGTCGTCAAGCGCGCTCCCTACAATGTCAACTTCTTCAACCCCGAGACGGACGGCGCTTTCTACTGCAGCCAGCTGGTCTATAGAGCTTACCTCTCCCAGGGCATCAACCTGAACACCAACCATGGCATTCCCTTTGCTCCGGTGCTGGATAAGGTCGTCTTCCCCCAGGAAATCTGGAACGCCTGCGTCCACCGGCGCGCATAAGTAGGTTAAGCTTCAGCTTGACCATACCCGGCAGGCTATAGCTCAGACTACGAGTTATTTCTCTGCCTCCAGCGCTCTTCCAGCCTGGCGGCAGTCGGGTTGAAACCCGACCTACAGTTCGTAGATCACCGCGACCTGACTCGCCCATGGACAAACTAAAGCTTATCCTACCTCCTGCCCGGATTAATAGGATTGGTTTTCGCTTAAGCACTCAGGTGCTTGACGGTCTTCCTGCCCCCTGCTAAGCTAAAGCATCTTTAAAGAATCCTTTCTTATTCTTTAGCAGGAGAAAATCATGGAAATGCAAGAACAGTTCCGCCAGAAACAAAACGACCCCGAGGGCCTGGAGCAGCTCTACCAGCAGGCCCTGCACCAGAAATCCGCTGACGATTTCAACCTCGCCGTCCAGGCAGCTTACACCGAAGCGCCTGATAACCCGCTCATCGCCGCCTGGCATTACCGCTTGCAAACTGCGGTCGAGGTGACCCGCCACATCCTGTGGAAGTATGCCATTCCGCTGTCTGTGCTGTGTGGATTGATCATCTGGTTCCTGTCCGATGAGAAATTTAAATATGTTGATGATGTGCCGCTATTCGTGTTGCTGGCGGCGCCGGTCGCCGGGGTAGCGGTGCTGGCATACCTCAGCCTGGCTTCCCGCAAGGGTCTGCTCTTGGCGGCAGGTCTGTCGCTCGGTCTGCTTGCCTTAACAGCCTATGCCCTGCTGGTCGTGCCCAGCATGCCATCGTATTTACAGGAGCATGCCGCCACGCTCATGCTGATCCACCTCCCCGTGCTCTCACTGGCGGCGGTCGGGATTTACCTGACCGGCTTGAGCGCCCAGCCTCAGCGGCGCTTCGCCTTTGTGATCAAGACCTTCGAGGTGATCACCACCGGCGGGCTGTTCGCTATCACCATCGGCATCTTTGGGATGATCACTTTCGGCTTATTTCAAGCCCTGGGAATTGAGTTGTCCCCGGCTGTCGCCCGGCTGATCTTTGCCGGCGGCGGAGGCATGCTGCCTGTGCTGACGGTAGCCATCATTTACAACCCGCACCTGCCTCCCGATGAACAGGATTTCAGCCAGGGGTTGAGCCGCTTCCTGGGAAACCTGCTGCGCATCATGATCATTCCCACGCTGTTTGTGGCGGTGCTGTACGTATTCTTTATCCCTTTCAATTTCATGGAACCGTTCAATAATCGGGATGTGCTCTTCATTTATAATGGGATGTTGTTCGCAGTGATGGCGCTGCTGGTCGGAGCTACGCCTATCCACGCCAGGGACCTGCCTGAACGGCTGCAGGTGTGGCTGCGCTATGCCATCCTGGCTGTGGCTGCCCTGGCAGTCCTGGTCAGCCTGTATGCTCTGGCTGCCATCCTGTACCGCACCTTCATGGCTGAGCTGACCATGAACCGCCTGACCGTGATCGGCTGGAATGTGATCAATATCGCAGTGCTGGTCTCACTGCTGTTCCGCCAGTTCAGCCGCGCCGAAAGCGAATGGGCGCAGGGGCTGAAGCAGGCTTTCAACTTCGCAGCCGTGGCTTACACCGTTTGGGCTGCCTTCCTGATGCTGACGATCCCGCTCCTGTTTCGTTAACCACCAAAGGAACCTGCATGTTACGTGTGCTCATCGTAGAGGATAATGACCGGCTCCGGCTGGCCTTGACCAGGGGTCTCGAAGCCATCGGGCGGGCGCGAGTGGTGCAGGACTGCGCCAGCGGTGAAGCCGCGTTAGAGTTCTGCCTGAGCCTGGCTCAGGCAGACAGCCCGCTCCTGCCGCAGGTTACCCTGATGGACGTGCGGCTGGCGGGCGCGCTGAACGGCATCCAGGCGGCCATCGCCCTGCGCCGGGAGTTCCCCCGCTTCCCGGTCGTCTTCTACTCCATCCAGGATGAGGATGACTACTATCGGGATTTTCGTCGTTCTGGCATCCTCAGCCATTACGCCTACGTGCGCAAATCGAATTACCTGCTGCCGGAGATGATTCTGCCCTTGCTCCAGCAGGCGCTGGATGGGCGCAGCTTCATCGATCCGGAGATAGAGCAGCGCCTGGATCAGGTGCGCCACCTGGATGAGAATGACCCCATGAGCCTGCTCGAGCCGAACGAGCAGGTGGTGGCGCGCATGCTGGCTCAGGGACTGACCAATGAACAGATCGCCATGAAGTTGGGTTTTCGCGACAAGCGCACTATCAGCAGCACCAATGGTCAGATCTATGCCACCTGGAGATTAAGCCAGTCTGCCACGGACGAGAAGGTCGCCCGCACCCGTGCCGCGCTGATCGTGCAGGCGCGCCAGCACATTACCTGGGATGAAGATGGCGTGGCTTATACCACCAATGCTAGAGGGGAGCTGGAGCCCTATCCAGTATAATAGCCTCCATCCCCTTCACACCCGGGACGTACAGGGCCGGTAGCTTGCAGGCCTGAGGCTGAACCCTGCACACGCCTGGGTGAGCACCGGAGTCCCGCGACTATGCTAATCAATCCCTGGTTGAGTGGCGCTATCCTGGCGCTATCGCTTACCAATACCATCCTGCTGTTCTGGCTAGGCTTGACTGTCCTGCTCAATACGGACCGCCGCAACCTCGGCCTGTATCTTGCTGGTGGGGCGTTGCTTCTGGGGGGATTGTTTTTCCTCAGCCATTCGGCGATCGTCAGCCTGGGTTCCACCTTGCGCCTGCAAGAGCTCGAGCTGTGGTGGCGGACCGGCTGGATCCCGGTCACCTGCTTGCCATTTGCCTGGTACAGCGTGATGCTGTGGTACGGCGGGTACTGGGAGCCGGAGTCCCCCCTGCGCCCGCGACACCGCCGCTGGTTCTGGATCACCCTGTGCCTGGCAGGCATGTCCGTGCTGCTACTGAGTTTCGCCCATGCGCTGCCCAGCGCAGCTCAATTACTGGACCTGGACCTGACCGCCACGCCCTCCATCTCCGGAGTACCGCTGCTGGTGCTGATCTACCCGCTGTATGCGGTGGTATGCACCGGGCTGAGCCTGGATGTGCTGCGCTGGCCTGCCCCCACATCGCGCAGCATGGCCGAGCAGGCGCGCCAGCGCGCCTGGCCCTGGTTGGGAGCGGCCTCGCTGGGCTTATTTGTGGTCAGCCTGCTGGTCGGCGGCAGCCTCTTCTGGCTCGTCAGCTCTGCCCGCCAGATCAGCCTGCAGCCCCCCATGCTCAATGCCATTGCCATGCTCGATTTGCTGATCTCCAGCCTGATCAGCTTCTCCATCCTGCTGGTAGGGCAGGCGATCGTCTCGTATGAGGTCTTCACCGGCAAGTCCTTGCCTCGCCGCGGATTGCAGCACTACTGGCGGCAGGCAGTTCTGTGGGCGGTCATTTACAGCCTGGCAGCCAGCAGCGCGGCTACCGTGGGGTTGCCGGTCATCTATATCCTGCTGCTAACCACCGTACTCCTGTCGGTGTTTTACGCTTTGATGGGCTGGCGCTCCTTTGAGGAACGCCAGCACCTGATGGAAAGCCTGCGTCCATTTCTGGCCAGCCACGATCTGTACCAGGAGCTGCTCTCGAGCCAGTCTGCGTCCGAAAAAGACCTGCAGGATGAGCTCAATTCGAGCAGCCAGGCAGCCTTCCGGGCGCTGTGCAGCGATGTCCTGGAAACATCTCTCGCCTATCTGGTCCCACGGGGAAACCTGGCGCCCCTGGTTGGGCCAGCATTGACTTTCCCTATCATCTCACCTCAGCCGGCGCTAAAGCTGGACTTGCGCGGGCTGGAGTTGGAGAAAGCACCCGGTTGGCTGGCTGTCGATCCTCAGCTGCATGGCGGAGCGAAACTGGCGATTCCCTTGCTCGGTCGCGGGTATACTTCCGGTGTGCTGCTGCTGGGTGACAAGAAGGGCGGCGGGCTGTATACCCAGGAAGAGGTGGATGTAGCCCGGCTGGCAGGCGAGAGCTTGCTGGACCGGCAGGCCAGCGCCGAGCTGGCGCGGCGCTTGATGTCTCTACAGCGCCAGCACCTGCAAGCGAGCCAGGTCCTGGATCATCAGGCGCGGCGTGCCTTGCACGACGATATCCTGCCGCAGCTCCACGAGTCCATCCTGCTGCTCTCCGCCCAATCCGGGGCTGAAGATTCCCAAAAAGCGCTGTTGGCGTTGAGTGAGATGCATGCGCGCATTGCCAGCCTGCTGCGCCAGCTTCCGCCAGCCGCCAATCCTGAAATCACGCGCCTGGGCCTGAGCGCTGCGCTCAGGGTGCTGGTAGGAGAAGAATTTCGCTCCCACTTCGATGGGGTGGACGTGCAGATCGACGCGCCTGCCGCTCAGCAGATGGATCGCCTGCCCGCACTGCCTGCTCAGGTGCTGTACTATGCCGTGCGTGAAGCCGTGCGTAACGCTGCTCGTTACGGGCGTGGAGTAACTCTGGATCGGGCGCTGCACCTCAGCCTGCGCGCCCAGGCTGAAGCAGAAGGGCTATTGATCTCCGTCGAGGATGATGGCGCCGGTCTGGCGCATTTGCATGAACACGACCGCAACGGCGGCGCCGGGCATGGACTGGCGCTGCATAGCACTTTATTGGCGGTCCTGGGCGGGACCCTCTCGGTGGAAAATCTCTCGCCTGCCGGTCCTTTCGTAACCAAGGACAGGGGTCCGGGAACGCGTGTGCTGATCCGTTTACCCCTGGAGAGCATAGTCCAGGCATCCTGAGCGCAAGTGACCTGAGCGCAACTATCCTGAGCGAAGGCGTTCTTTGCCGAAGTCGAAGGATTTGCGAAGTCGAAAGATCGCTTACCTGCCACGTAGGGCGGACTGAAGTCCGCCCTCGGACAAGCTAGCCTGAACTGCAGGCTCGCTTATCCTACATATCGTAACAATTCGTAGGTTAAGCTTAAAGCGAGCGCTCTTCTCGCTAGCTTGACCTCCCGCGGGCAGGCTCGAGCTTAGTCTACAAGTTGTTTCAGTGCTGCCATTGCTCCCCCAGCCTGTCGGTAGTCGGGTTGAAACCCGACCTACAAGCTCCAGGTCATTGGTCATTGATTGTTGATACCAGAATCGCGCTATACTTACACAGTATATACACCTGTGATGTTGGCTGATGCTGCGAAAAATCTTTAAAACCGGCAATAGCGTGGTCGTTTCCTTACCCAAGGAAGCCCTGGATTGGCTGGGCCTGTCCGAGGGCGAGGAAGTGGCGGTTGACCTGGACCGTGAAAAGCGCCTGATCATCATCTCCCTGCCGCCCGAAGACCTGGCTGCGGTAGGTGTAGATGAGGCTTTCGCCCGCCAGGTTGCGGAATTTATCGAAGAATATCGCCCGGCCCTGGAAGCCCTGGCGCGTTGATGATTTACCTCACCGCCGAGCAGATCCTGTTCTTGCATGCGCGCCTGATCGCTGAAACTGGCGGCAGCCATGGTCTGCGTGAGCTAAATTTGCTCTTATCAGCTGTGGGTAGGCCACAGGCTACATTTGTGGCTCGCGAGTTGTACCCGGACGTCTATCACAAAGCTGTTGCGCTTTTGGATTCCTTAATCCGCACTCACCCCTTTATCGATGGGAACAAGCGCACTGCCATCGCGGCGGCTGCCATCTTTCTGCGCCAGAACGACCTGCACCTGAACGCAGAGCAGCTCGAATTGGAACGCTTCACTTTGGGAGCAGCCAAGGCGCATTTTACCCTCGAAGAGACGGTCACCTGGCTCAGGAGCCACACCCGGAGTGAATAACCATGTACCGCCGCATTGAGATGATCTCCCATTACGATGTCGATCTGCCTGATCGAAAGATCTGGCACCACAAGGCCGGCATCTGTTATATATTTGTCAAACCCGGGGTAGCCGAATCCTGGGAGGATATGCCCATCCCACGCAAGCGCATACCCAAAAACGGCCGCTACTACTTCACCGAAAAGGGCTGGGACACCTAAGGGCGCAAGATTATCAAAGCCTGCCTGCGCTCCGGGCAGGAGTACCGCGTGCTCAAGATCAAAGAAAACGCCGGCGAGCCGCTGTACAAGGACGATATCCAGGTCGTCGTCCGCCCGCTGAAAAAGCGCTCCTGAAAATCAAACCCCGAGATTTGGCGCTCAAAACTCGGGGTTTGATTTTTTCTTTTCCTCTGCCTTCCTGGCTAATTTCCAGCCCACCAGTTCCCAATTGACGGCAGGTACAGCGCGTTCGCCGGGATGAGGCCCACGGTTAGCTGGTTATTGAGCAGCTCCAGCTCGCTTCCGGTGGTTCCCAGGCGCAGCCCCAGGTCCAGGCGCTGGTTGAAGGGCGCCACCGGGGTGGTGCGCAGGCTCAAGGTCAGCGACCCCTGCGCCCCTGCCGCCAGTTCGCCCAGCGAGCAGGAGTAGGCCGGCGGCCCGCCAGCGCAGGTCGCCAGGGGAGCTACCAGCTCCAGCCCGAGCGGCAGGTTGACCTCAACCACCGCTCCGGGCAGGGCAAAGCCGCCCTGGTTGCCGTAGGCGACCTCCACCTCGAAGGCCTCGCCGGGTGGGACGTTGCGATCAGCCGGCTGCACTCCCAGCCAGGCATCGCCATATCCGGAGCCCAGGCTGACTTCATCCAGGTACCCGTAGGCGCGCACCTCGCCGGCGGCCTGATCCATGCTCAGGCTGAGGGTGATCGTCTGCCCGGCATAGGCCGAAAGGTCGACCCAGGCGTGCTCCCAGGTTTTGCTCCGGCTACGGATATGGAGTACTTCTTGCGCCCCACTGCCCGCATCGACCCACGCTGAAAGCGCTGAGCTGCCCTGCTCCTGCCCGCCAGACAGGCGGTACAGGAAGCTCAATCCGGCTTGCGCCATCGCTTCAGGAATGTGGAACGTCTGCGTAAGCACGCCGGACGCGTCCTCGGCGGCAACCGCCGGACCGTAATGGTGGTACAGCGCCACCTGCATGCCTTCGTATGCCCCGTAGGTTTGCAGGAAGAAGTGCGCATTGTTGTCCTGGTCGAGCAGCATCTGGTGCGGGGCATTAAAGCCAGCATCGTCGTTCAGATCGATGGTCTCTAGGATTTGTCCATCTTCAACAACGGTATAGGAAAGCCAGATATCGAGGCGTTGCGAGATCAAATAGATGCGTCCATCCTTGCCCACCTGAAAAGCATTCACATACAAGATATTCGGTAGCAGGCTTGACTTATGCTCGAGCTGGCCTCCTCGCGGCCAGATTGCATGCAGGCCATTCGAAGTGTTGATAATATGCAGCCGCGCCTGCCCATCGAAGACGATTTTGAGGAAATATAGATTTCCCGCATAGCTTTCCGCCAGGAACTGCTCCTGCAGCGGCGACCAGCTGCCATCCGCCTGCACCCAGCGCATATTCAAATAGCTCCCGATGTCGCCATAGACGTGCCAGGCCAGCATGGGAAGTTCATTCGCGTCCAGGGCAAGGGCCAGCACGGGAAAATTCCAGTAATCGATCTGACCCAGATCTTGCAGTGAGCTCCATTCTCCACCAGGGGTGCGCCAGGCGGTGCGTACCATGGAGCGATCCCCTGAAAGGGCAGCCCAGGCGGCATGCATCACGCCGCCGCTAGTCACCAACATCTTGACTGGACTACCATAGGAAATCCCGGAATCGACCCACACCGGGGCGCTCCAGGTTCCCTGAGGGGTGCGGTGCGCATAGCACAGGTCGCTTATACCCACCCCCTCATCATAGTTACACTGCCATAGCACATGCAGGCCACCCTGTGGATCGATTTTCAGCACATCCCAGGCATACCCCATGCTGATAGCATTCGCCGCTCCCGATATCTGCCGCGGGCTGGACCAGTCTCCACTCGGGCTGCGCCGCTGGTAAAAAATCTGCTCGGAGTGGTTGTACAACAGGTGGGCGGCCCCAGTATGGTCGCCCTCCAAGACCACATCCGTCAGGTATTCTGGCGCCTCGGTGTGCAGGGTCTCCAGCGGCAGCCAGGCGCCTTGCACGGTTCGCTGGCGGTAATAGATCTCCGGGCCGGCTGAACCGACAACGTGTATGGAGTCATCGCCGCCCAGTCTGGTCTGGTACAAAGTGGCCCGGGTTTCGAGAGGAAAAAGCTGCTGGATCGGGGCGAAGTAGCCATCCACGCGGCTCAGGCTAACACAATTGCCCGTGTGGCACTCCTCCGGATGGGTGGCGGTGGCCAGGGGGAAGTCGCCGCTGACCGCCCACGGGCTGGCAGAATCATCCAGCGGGGTCTCAAAATCGCCATCAAGGACCAGGTCATCGGCCGGCGGCAGGTACAGGTCCAGGGCGTGATCGCCGCCGCCGTAGTGCGTTTCAGGCAGGCTGCCGTATCCGGGCTTGCTGTACACGGCATTGAACACAACGGGGGTATTGGCGTAGGTGGCGAACTGCCCCTGGGGGTCGTGGCTCAAGTGTTCGATCAGGAAGTCCGGTTCCATGCTGGCCAGCACGCCGGGGATGGCTCCCCCGCTGTGAGCATAGGCCGTCCCGGTCGCCGCTGAGCTGTAGAAAGTGACCGTATGGAACCCCCCTGCGCCGGCCTGAGGCCAGGCTTCCAGGTTTCCGGCGTGGTCACGCGCGCGCACCCGCAGGCTGGCTTGTTCGCCAGGCTGCCCGCTTACCTTTATTTGAGTATCGGTTGTCGCTTCTGCCAGCAGGGTCCACAGTCCGGCTGCGGAGTCATAGCGTTGTACATCATAGTTCTCGATCGCCGACCCACCCACATCACTGGCCTGGTAGCGCAGCGTCGTTTCGCCGCGGGCGTAGTCCGGCGCGGCGATGAAGTTTGTGATGGGTGCATAGGCTTCAATGCGCGTGCTAGCGTCAGGAGTCTCGGGCCAGGCTTCGATATTCCCGCCCCGATCCTGGCCGCGCACCCGGAATTCGTAGCTCTCGCCGCGGCTGCCGGTAAACTCGCTGACTGGCTCTGATACCAGGGCCTGCTGGACCAGGTCCTGCCAGACGCCGCCCGGCTGGCGCCACTGGATGGAATAGCAATCCAACCCGGAGCTTCCCGGATCGCTGCCACGGACGTGTAAATGGACCGGGCTGCCACTCTCGGCGCGTAGCGGGAGCAAGGACAGGTCTGGTGGCTGATTGTCGGTGCTCTGCCAGTCCATATTCAGATCGAGGCCGCTGGTGGTATAGGTTTCGATCCGCTCGTTCAGCCAGTCGGAGGGCTCGATCCCCCTCAGAAAAGCCGCAGTCCAGTACCAGTAGCCGTTGATCTGGGTCCAGTTGATGTGGGTGAAGAGGATCTTCCGCCCGTCCGGTGACCAGCCGGTGACAATGGTATCCTCGTCACCCGGGGAGTACAGGTGAGTCGCCCCGCTGCCATCGGTGTCCATAAAATACAGCTCGGAAAATCCGGACGTATCCAGGGCGTCGAAAGCGATCCGCTGCCCATCCGGCGAATAATACGGGTGCATGCTGTATGGAGTTGTATTCACCATTGCCAGATTGCTGCCATCCGGATTCATCCGCCAGATGCGATAGCCGCCGCTGCGATAAGAGACGAACAGGAGATGGCTGCCATCTGGCGCCCAGGAGGCCATGCCATCGTAGCCCGGGCTGAAGGTAAGCTGGGTCAGCCCGCTGCCATCGGCGTTGATCACGAAAACTTCGGTCTCATCATCCGGGAGAATGCTTTCGAAGACGATGCGCGTCCCATCCGGCGACCAGTTGGGGTAATACGCATCTCGGCCATTGGTCAGGCGGCGCTGGTCGCTTCCATCCGGATTCATTGTCCACACTTCATAGCCGCTTTCGAGATTCGAGATGTAAGCCACCCGGTCGGCGCCGCGGCGCAGGCGGGGTTGGATCTCATCGTGTGAGCTGGCAGCGATGGGGATCTCGATCCCGGTGGTGCCATCACGGATGAAAATATCCCAGTTGTCGTTGCTCAGATGCTGGGCAACAGAATACCCCCACCCTTCCCCTTCGGTAAGCGCTTGTGGGGCTGTCGGAGCCGCGGCGTAGTTGGTTTCCGGCGCAGCCAACCGCAGCTGTGGATCGAGCAGCAGCGGCTGGTAATACGAACGCTCCGGCTCTGGCTCTGGCGGCGCGCTAAGCACAGGTACGCTGGCGGCAGCCAGTAACACAAAAATCCCGACCAGGACAAAGACCAGGATTTGGCGGCGGTTTGCGAGCAATGTGTGCATCTGCGGATTCCCCTTCTGTGTGGTTTTGATTTCGCGTTGACTTTCAAAGAATATCAAAAATCAAACTCGCCGGACAAGTGACAAATGTCACCATCCACAATGTAGTTTTGTTTTTATAATTATCCCAGCCTGGTTTGCCCAGGAACGATTCTCCGGAACATTTATGAAATCTCATGCGTCTTGCGTTTACAGGCTGGTGGTGGTGCAGGCCTGCAAAGG
>Ga0105107_10000146_pt1 | contig 40047 bp, 37 predicted proteins | sample PPLLaktember2015_6_FD_79335 | JGI IMG/M metagenome (GOLD analysis project Ga0105107, IMG submission 79335) | Freshwater sediment microbial communities from Prairie Pothole Lake near Jamestown, North Dakota, USA - PPLs Lake P8 Core (1) Depth... | ecosystem: Environmental > Aquatic > Freshwater >...
AAGATTATGAAGAAACAGATTATTATGGCAGTTACGGCACTTTTCATAAGTGCAGCCATTACAGCACAGCAGGCTACACAAGCCGGTACACAGACCAGGGAGAAGGCACAGAGCGGAACTCAAGCTCAAACCAGGGCCGGTGCACAGACTCAAACCCGGACTCAGGCAGGGACCAGGACTCAAACTCAAACCCAGGATCAAACGCAAACCGCAACTAAGGCTCAGTCAGGAACCATGGCTCAGACCCAAACACGGATACAGGATCAGTCACAGTACAAGAATCAGGGTCAGATGACGATGGCACAGAAGCAGGCCAGGAATGAAGAAAGAAAAGCTCTGAAGAAACAACAGAAGGAGATGAAAAATCAAGAAGCCGTAAAGGAAGGTAATGTTTACAGGGAGCAGGAAAAAACTGCCACACAGAACAGAGGGGCACGTACAGCTACTCCGCAGCGCCAAGCCGCAAAAGTCTCAAGAAGCACAGGTGCTGGCAGAAAATAATAGTTCATAGCAGGTAATTTAAAAAGGGGCAGTCATGAAACTGCCCCTTTTTTGATATGACATAATTATACTTTAAAGGATCCTACTTTATTGCAGGTGTTTCACGGAAGTCGCATATTCCGTTTTTATCGGCATCAACAAAGTTTCTGCCACCCTGCCCAGGTCCGCGGCCTTGCCCGGGACCCATGCCACGTCCCTGGCCACGTGCAATTCCCCGGCCCTGCCCTGCTGCCATACCTCTTCTGTTTCCAGTTGCTGAGGCGTTTGCCATTCTTCGGCCATTTCTGTTGTATGACGCTGTGGTTTCGAAGTTATCACAAATACCGTCATTATTTGCATCAACATAAGTTCCCCTTGTTATTGGTGGTGTAGTTTGCTGACCCTGCCCGGTTGTTTTGTTCTGGGCATTTGCTAATGTTGTTAAAGCTAAGAAAGCTAATCCTGTAATTAAAAGTTTTGATTTCATTTCCATAAAAATTTAAAAGTTTAAAAATTCATCAATTATTAAATTGTCTGCCGCGACCTCTGCCTTGCTGGCCACCTTTTCCATATTGTCCAACCGGGCCGTCGCCTGCAAACATTCCGCCGAACAACTGTTCGAGCTTTTCCTGTTGCTGCTGATCGCAGATATTTTTAATATCTAAATAATATTTGTAAGTTACTTTTTTAAGGTTGGCATGCAGAATACCTATTGAATCAGACAGTGTGTTAAGCCTGATTGTATCACAGTTCTCTACAGCCATCTCAGAAAGCATTTTCTGCCTGAGAAGATTCAGATCCATATTAATATTCCTCACATTTCCCCTGAAAGCCGGATTGAATGCTACAAACCTGGACATCTGCTCACTATTGAATTTTAACTGATCGCGAAACCATCGGCCACTGTATCTGATTGAGTTAATTTCTGATTGGGATTGGTTATTTTCGACAGTAGCTTTCTCTTTTCTGGCCTGGTTCCTGTTATATATTACAGTTATAATTGTTGCGATATTAAAAACAGCAAGAATAACTATCATCCAAACCATCCAGCTGTATTTATTCTCAGTTTTCATAGTTGTTTGCTAATCGTTTGAAAAGATATTAACTGATTCAATGGCGGCATCATCAATAAGTGCAAGTTCAACCGGTATTCTCTCCCTGTCTTTAACCGGCTGTGAAAGATTACCCAGCATTATACCGAAGAAAATTGCTGCAACCATTAAAGCAGTACCCAGTACAGGCTTTAACACCCTTATAAATACATTTGCTGGCTCATATCCGGAACCCTTAAGGTTATCAATTCCGGCCATGATCCGGGTTGCAAGGAAAGGATCAGACTCTATTTCTATTTCCTGATCGATGACTTTGTCTGCAAGTACCTGCAGTCTGTAAATCCCGGAACATGTTTCACATGCTCTAAGATGAGACTCAACCTGAGTCATCATATCGCCTGGTAATTTGCCCTCGCGATACGCGTCTAATTCTTTTTGGCATAATTGACAATTCATTTAAATTCATTTTTATGATTAGAAACAAAACTTACTTTTTTCCTGCTGTTGTTTTTATTTATTTTTTCCGTGAGCTGACAATTTTTCACGAAGGTTCTTCTTTGCACGCTGCAAAAGGGCTTCCACTGCTCCTTCTGTTGTGTTCATTATCTCTGCAATTTCTTTTTGTGAAAGATCATCGTACTTGCTAAGCACAATTGCGGTCCGTTGATTTTCCGGCAGGCTTTCAAGCGCCCGCCGGATCCATTCAACATGCTCCTGCCGGATTAAAATACTTTCAGGATTTTTCATATCTGATGGTAAAAATGGTAATTCTTTAGTTTTTTCCGTACCAAAAATTGCATCGATGCGTTGCAGGATGAGATTCTTCGATGATTTTCTGACTTTGTTCAGCGAAGCATTAACGGCAATCCTGTATAGCCAGGTAGAAAAGGCTGCTTCACCTTTGAAACGAGATAAAGACTGATAAGCCTGAATAAAAACCTCCTGTGTCAGATCGTCTGCATCATCTTTATTATGTAAAAATCCCATGCAAGTTCTGAATACCATCTGCTGATATTGTTCCACAAGCATCCTGAACTTCTCCTTGTCACCCTTAAGGATCAATTTTATTATTTCGCTATCCGTCATGTCAACATATCGACCAGAGAGTACCACAAAAATATTAATTTTTGAAAGTGTTTTTTCCGGTTCCGGACAGGATCCAACTAGTGTCTTGTCAACTTATTTCTGACAGAAAAAATAAGTTGGCAGTCAGCAACAGGCAGTTGGCAAAGCGCAATAATTGCCAACTGTTGTTTGCCAACTGCTAATGACAACCTAAGACTTACGACCATGGATTACTTCCTGGCCGGTTTGATCAGGGTTATATTTTAGCAGTAATAATTTTGCTATTCCTTTGTTCTTGTGCTTAGCCCAAAAGGCAGGTAAAGAGGACAAAAACCCAGTAGACTTGTCACAGCAAAGATTCCTCCAAGGATCAAAAGGATAACTGCCAGAGTACCCGAAATTACATGTGTAAAATACAGAATTAAAATTATGACTGCAACCAGTACCCTAAACACTCTGTCGACTGTTCCCATGTTTTTTTTCATTTTCAAGAATATTAAGTTTATATGATTAATATCAGTCCGGTTCTTTTACAATTGCCAATGCTGCTATAGTTCCATCAGCTACTGCAGTAGTTATCTGCCGGTATTTTTTTGCTGACCACATCCCCTGGAGCATATACACCCTGGATCCTTACTATACCTTTAGTTATTAAGCAGAACATCTTTTATTGCCTTCTCAAAAGTTTGTTTCGGCAGTGCTCCCATTGCTGCCTGCGGCTGCCCTTCCCTTGGTATAAAAAGTAATGTCGGGATACTCTGAATACCAAAAAAAGAAGCCAGTTCCTGTTCTTCCTCAGTATTTACCTTATATATCATTATTTGTCCGGCATATTCATGGGCCAGTTCTTCCAGCACAGGAGCCACCATTTTGCATGGTTGGCACCAGTCAGCATAAAAATCAACTATTGCGGGAAGGGTTCCTGCATATTTCCATTCCTTTCCTGTTTCGTAATTGAATACTTTTTCTTTGAAATCCTTTGCAGTAAGGTGTACCGTTTGTTTGATTGCTGTTTCCATATTATCTTAACTTATTAATTAACAATTTTATATACAATGACGCTGCAAAGATACATATAGTTTTTATAAATCGCAATAGTATCACCTAAATCTTTTTAATATCACTATTTTTTTTTACTTATAAAGCCTGAATGCATTAATCATGGGAGCAATTTTTAAAAAGGAATTATCAGAAAATCAGCTAAATGAACTCTTCCAGAGTGATGCCATTAAAATCCCTCAGATACTCCCAATCCAAACAATGCAAAATCATACTTTACGGGATCATGTTTGTCGAATGTTCTGAGAATCTTATCTAATTCTGACACAGCTTTGGCGTCATTCTGTTTACGGGTAAGCATACCCAGTTTTCTTGCCACGTTACCAGAATGGACGTCAAGAGGACACGAAAGAATCGAAGGGGATATCGATTTCCACAATCCGAAATCGACACCTCTGTCATCCTTCCTTATCATCCACCTCAAACACATATTTAATTTCTTTGCCGCTGATCCATTGTATGGATCTGAAATATGTTTCATCGTCCTTCTATCATGTGGCAATTCAAAAAACATAGTTCTGAATTTATGGATAGCTGGTTGCAAGGAATCTTTGGTCTGGAACTGGTTAAATATACCTTCCAAACCACCATGTGTCTTATAAATATGTTTCAATGCTTTGATAAAGTATATAAAATCTGACGAGTTAAATGTTCTGTGGATGACACACTTTATTCTATTAAGATCATGTTCACTGTGATTTAAGATAAATTCATACGGTGAATCGTCCATTAAATTCATCATTCGTCTGGCATTTCTAAGGATCATGGTTCGATTACCCCAGGAAATAGTAGCTGAGAGGAAGCCTGAAATCTCAATGTCTTCTTTCCTTGTGTACTGGTGTGGTATGCTTATGGGATCACTTTCAATAAAATCGATGTGGTTATACTTATCTGCCTTCTCGTCCAGAAATTCTTTCAGCTCTTCCTTTTTTAACTTCATATCCGTAATTTGTCCCTTACAAAATTAAGTAAATATGGTTAAAGATTATGCTGCCTTAATTATCCATAGAAACATAGTTCCACCGCTGGATGGTCAGGAGAGATGAGAATACCACTGACGATAACGCAAATAAAATATATTTAGAACCGATAAACTCTCAATAAACACGAATAAAATTCTGTATCATAGTTTTGACCCCATACCCGAATGATCATGGGTCTGGGCAGATGCAGTAAAACTTAGTCCACCGATAAACAGAACAAAAAGAAAAATTTTAAATGGTTTTATTTTCATAAAAATTAAAAGGTTACATAAAGATTTAAATAGGAAACAAAATGAAAAAAACTATCAATGGAGAAAATCTCTCATAGAATCAGAACTTTTCAATTATTTCCTAAAAGTGTATAGCTGATTCTTGCATGATTAGATCAGTTTTTTATCCTGCCGTTTTCTATCGTAAAAACATTATCTGCATATTGTTCAATGATATTTCCATGGGTCGCTAAAACAAGTGTAACCTGTTTATCCCTTTGTAAATTTAATAGGGATTCCAGAATTTCACCTGCTGTCTCATCATCCACTGATCCTGTGGGTTCATCCGCAAAAATAATGGATGGTTCCTTGACTAGTGTTCTGATTATTGCCACTTTTTGTTGTTGCCCTACACTTAATTCTGATGGCAAGGAATATATATTATCTTTTAAGTTAAACCGCTCTAATAAAGAAATAATATTTTCTTTGTCAATCCTTTGTTTTAATCTTTTAGGTATGATTCCAATCTCAATGTTTTCAAAGACAGAATAAGTTGGCAAAAGATTAAAACTCTGAAATATAATACCAACCTGGTTTAATAATAATCTGCTTAATACATGGTTCGACACTTCATTTATGCTGTTGTTTTCAATCATTACTTTGCCTTGCGTGGGCTTTATTAACCCGCACATAAGGTTCAGGAGCGTCGATTTACCTGCACCGGAGCGACCTTTAATTATTACAATCTCATTTGTACTGATGCACAGATTAATATTATCTACAGCATTTACTATTTGTTTATTTCTTGTATACTTCTTACAAAGGGAGATGCATTCTATTTGGTATTTGCTCATAACTACTTTTTAAGATTATAAATAATTATTGATCATATCTCCCGCAGTTGTGCTATGTAATTTAAGGATCGGAAATACAGAGGCAATTGTTCCACCTGTTATCGATATAATTATTAATGTTGATATGCTCCTGAAATGTACTTGAAATTTCACCAGATCAAAAAACAGGAGATTATTACCATTCATCAACCAAATTATTAATACTCCCAGCAAACAACCAACTGTAGCACCAATAAATGATTGAATAAGAGAAATAAGTATGATTTGTCTGCCTAACAGGGAGTTGGACCAACCAAGCGATTTTAATATTCCTATTTCCCTTGATCGTTCCATTAACAACGTTAGCTGTGTTCTAACTGAAAAAACAATAAGAAAGATGAAAACAATTAATGAAAGTATTAATGAAGTTCTTTCGATAATTGTAATTACGTTACTGGCAGGCTCATAACAATTGTAACTGGAAAGGGATAAATAATTCATCTCCTTTTTCATCTGATCAATTACGCGTTTTTGAATCCGTGCATCAGTAACTTCTACAAGAACAATATTCATATCAAAGCCGGGAGAAATGCATTTTAGTTTCTCTTTCAGGATAGTTCTGACATTTTCAATTGGCGCATAAATATCAGCTTTGCCAGGTTTAATGCCTGAATTAATTATCCCTGCCAGTATCAATTTTCCACCGTATAATTTTAAAGTGTCGCCAATAGAAAGATTATGCGCCATGACAAATGATTCTTCAGCTACTATCTCATTCGGATTATTTGAAAGGTACTTCCCAGCCAGAATGTCCGCTGAGGCACATACGTTGTTTATTGTAGCAACATTTGTGGTATCAATTCCTCCAAGTGATATTTCAGTATTAAACTTTTCATGGAATAATTTATAAAGAAGATATGGTGCAGCGTCTTTAACTCCAGGTATTTTTTTAATGTTTGTAATCATATCGTTGTTCAACATCATTGTAAATACTCCTTCTGCAAACAATGAACCCCCTTTATTCACACCCTCATTGTCACAACTGACACAGCATGAAGTATTGCTTGGAATATATGCTATAAAATGAGTCCCTGTTCCCTTAAGTATTCCAAGTGAATCTTTTTCATTTACAGAGTTGATTGATAGAATAAGCAGGAGAAAGAAGGTAGCAATTATATATCCTGTGATGCCGGTAATCGTCCTCCATCTATGACGAAGAAGCTCCTTTATCAGATAATTCATATCTTATTATTCATATTGGATGTAAATGTAAAACTCATTCCGTTAAATGCATTAAGAACGTGATAAACCCGAGGTGTATTTCCAGATCAGGAAATCAGGGAGTCAATTGTCATTTATCAGATTTTATGCATATTTAGTTTTGTATCAGTATTATCTTTGGGAAAAGAAATTGGTATTTTCGAAGATCGGATATGAAAGGTAACCCCAAAATAGTAATTGCCGATTCACAGTTTCTTACAGTTGAATCACTGGTACGACTTATTAAAGGTGAAAATAAGTATATTCTGTGCGGTATTGCTGATAGCAGGTATTCCCTTTTAAAGCTCTTGCAGTTAAATACACCTGATTTACTTATTACCGATATTAACCTTATTGATTATGATAGTCCGGATGATTTAAAATCAATAATAGAGGAGAATAAAAATCTTTCGGTTTTAATTCTTACAAACCAGGTAACACATGGTGATTTGGGAAAACTTCTGAAATCCGGTATTAAAAATATCTCCTTAAAAACGGAAGAAAAGGAAGAATTGCTTTCTTCCATTGAAATGGCTATTAAGAAAAAGAAAAAATTCAGTGATCAAATTCTTGAAATGATTCTCGAACTGAGCGGGAATAAAAATACCTCTGTTGAACTATCAGGCCTTACCCAGTCTGAGATAGAAATAATTAAACTGATTGCAGACGGATATACCACAAAAGAAATCGCACTAAAAAAACTAATCAGTATTCATACCGTAATGACACACAGAAAAAATATTTTCAGGAAACTTGATATAAATAATGTTTCTGAACTGGTTATGTTCGCTGTGCGTAAAGGATTGATTGATAATATTGAATACTATATCTGATTATCCCTGCATACCATAAATATGGTATAAATAAATAACCTTACTGCGGTATTTCCGGTGAGTTTAACGAAAAATATCTTTGTCAAATATTTAATCACTGAAATATGTCACAAATTGCAAAAAAACTCACAGACCTGATTGGAAATACTCCATTACTTGAGCTATCAAATTTCAATTACAACAATAAAACATTGGGACACATCATTGCCAAACTGGAATATTTTAATCCGGGAGGCAGTGTAAAAGACCGTATCGGTGACTCAATGATTGACGCCGCTGAAAAAAAGGGATTACTTAAAAAAAATTCGGTTATAATTGAGCCCACAAGCGGCAATACCGGAATTGCTTTAGCGTTTGTGGCTGCTGCAAAGGGATACAAATTGATCCTGACAATGCCTGAGACCATGAGCATCGAGCGTCGCAGTTTGTTAAAAGCTTTAGGAGCAGAACTTGTATTGACACCCGGAGAAGAAGGGATGAAGGGTGCAATTAACAAAGCAGAAGAATTGAAGAAAAATACTCCTGATTCGTTTGTACCTCAGCAATTTAATAATCCTGCCAATCCTGAAATACATAGACTGACTACTGCAGAGGAGATATGGAGAGACACCGGTGGAAATGTAGATGTTTTTGTATGTGGTGTTGGAACTGGTGGTACAATAACAGGGGTTGGAGAAGTACTTAAAAAACGAAATCCAGCTGTTAAAATTGTTGCTGTTGAGCCTGCTGACTCTCCTGTACTTTCTGGCGGTGGACCCGGACCTCATAAAATTCAAGGGCTTGGCGCTGGTTTCATTCCTCAGATATTGAATCGTAATGTTATTGATGAGATCATTCTTGTGGAAAATGAAGAAGCTTTTCAAACGAGTCGTGAATTGTCGAGGACCGAAGGACTTTTAGTTGGAATATCCTCAGGTGCTGCGGCATTTGCTGCATTAAAAATTAGTCATCGCAGGGAATCTAATAATAAAAATATTATCGTTGTATTCCCGGATTCCGGAGAAAGATATCTTTCAACAGTATTATTTCATTAATGCATACCCTAAACATGGTACTAAAATACCTTATAAGCGGTATTGTCTGAAATCCAATTATAACAAATCTTTGTATGGTAAATTTAATTGTAATTTACTTTATCCCTAGAAAGTAATTAAATACTAAAGAATGAACGTTGAGAACTGGATAAGTAACCCTCTGGCAACCTATCCGACTTAAAAATTAAATTTCTAAAACATATTTTCCAAGGAAATGAAATATTTGTTCTTACTCCAGACCTCTATGATAATGCGTTACGTGTGCTGTTGTTGCATGAAGTAATGCATTTCTTTTGATTTACCCAGTTATACAGGATTTTCAAAATTTATGCATTCCGCAAAATGCAAAACGGAATTTGTCGTCACATTTATCTTTATTAATCATTATTTTATTAATCTGTTAATTCTAAAAATCATGTCTGACAAAAAATTAAAATTAGAAACGCTACTATTACATGCAGGTCAGGAAAGCTCCGACCCGACAACTGGTGCCAGGGCAGTACCTATTTACCAGACAACATCATATGTGTTCAAAAGTACTGAACATGCTGCAAATCTTTTTGCTCTTAAAGAATTTGGAAATATCTATACACGGATAATGAATCCGACAAATGATGTTTTCGAAAAAAGGGTTGCTGCAATTGAAGGAGGGACTGGAGCTTTAGGAGTATCTTCCGGGCAGGCTTCACAAACCCTTGCACTACTTGCTATTACGCAAGTAGGAGATGAGATTGTTTCAGCAAATAATCTCTATGGTGGAACATATCAGCAATTCCACTATACTTTTCCAAAATTGGCCAGAACCGTGAAATTTGTTGAATCCACAAAACCGGATGAATTTAAAAAAGCCATAACAAACAAGACAAGGGCAATCTATGCCGAGACTATCGGCAATCCAAAACTTGATGTACCCGATTTTGAGGCTATTGCTAAAATTGCACATGATGCGGGTATTCCATTTGTGGTTGACAATACTGTTGGGGTAGGGTTAATCAGGCCAATAGATTATGGTGCGGACATACTTGTATTATCAGCTACTAAATTTATAGGAGGACATGGAACATCCATCGGAGGAGTAATAGTAGATTCAGGAAAATTCAGATGGGATAACGGAAAGTTCCCCGAATTTACAGAACCCGATCCAAGCTATCATGGATTAAAGTATTGGGATGTATTTGGAAATTTCCCTGGAATGGGGAATGTTGCATTTATTATTAAGGTAAGAGTGCAGTTACAGAGGGACCTTGGGGCAGCTTTAAGTCCTTTCAATTCATTCTTGTTTCTTCAGGGATTGGAGACTTTGTCTTTAAGAGTAAAGAGACATTCTGAGAACGCCCTTAAAGTAGCACAATGGCTGAAAAAACACTCCGCCGTAAATTGGGTAAATTATCCGGGATTAGAAGATCATCCAAGTCATAAGTTAGCTCAAAAATATCTACAAGGTAACTTTGGAGCAATCCTGGGATTCGGGATAAAAGGCGGGCTGGAAGCCGGCAAAAAATTTATAAACTCTGTTACACTTTTATCTCACCTTGCAAATATTGGTGATGCAAAAAGCCTTGTTATCCATCCAGCATCAACAACCCATCAGCAATTAACCAGGAAGGAACAAGTGGAGACCGGCGTAACCGAGGATTATATCCGCCTTTCTATAGGGTTAGAGGACGTGGAGGATATTAAAGAAGATATCGATCAGGCTCTAAGGAATTCAATAAAGTAAAGCAAATTAAGCCTCGGGCAAGCAGAAAAATTTTTCACCTGCTGCTTTACTCATTTGTGGGAAGCATCTGTTATTAAACAATTATTATCAAAATTATGCCACTAAAAATACCTGATAATTTACCGGCAGTTAAAGTTCTTGAAAACGAGAATATTTTCGTGATGAAGGAAATAAGGGCAGTCCATCAGGACATAAGGCCTTTGCAAATATTGCTTCTTAACCTGATGCCTGTAAAAACCACTACTGAAACGCAGATTTTACGGCTTCTTTCCAATACTCCACTTCAGGTTGAGATTACCCTTATTTATACTAAAATGCATCTTTCGAAAAATACACCTAAAGAGCATCTTAATGCATTCTATAAGACTTTTGATGAAATTTCTATTCATAATTATGATGGCATGGTCATTACCGGTGCACCCATAGAGCATCTTGAATTTGAAGAGGTGGATTATTGGGAGGAGATGGTAAGGATTATGGACTGGGCGGGTCATCATATAACCTCAACTATGTTCATTTGCTGGGCTTCACAAGCGGGATTATATCATCATTATGGTGTCCCCAAATACTTGATGAAAGAAAAGATATTCGGAGTTTTCAATCACAAAGTATATAACAAGTCCAATCTCCTGATAAGAGGTTTTGATGATGAATTTCTTGCTCCACATTCAAGATATACCGAAGTCAGAAAAAAAGATATCGAAAAGGTTAAAGATCTTGAAATACTTGCAGATTCCAACGAAGCAGGTATTTATCTTGTTGCTTCAAAAGATCTGAAAAGGATCTTTATTACTGGTCATTCAGAATATGATCCTCTGACACTTAATTCGGAATATTACAGGGATGTGGCAAAAGGTCTTGATATAAAAATACCAAAAAACTATTACCCTGACGATGATCCCAAACAGATGCCTATGGTCAAATGGAGAAGCCATGCTAGTCTTTTGTTCTCTAACTGGCTGAATTATTGTGTTTACCAGGTAACACCTTATATTCTTGAAAACGAGCAGAAATAAGTATTTTATTTAATTATTATCCAGCCAATCAACATTAATTTCAAACGATTCAGGAAGAAACCATAATGGGTGTTTCAAGTACTTTGTATTTTTAATTAATAAAATATGACATACAACAATATTTTGGATACTATCGGTAACACTCCAATAGTTGAACTTAAAAGAATGGATACCGGTCTGTGCCGCTTGTTTGTCAAGTTAGAAAATCAAAATCCTGGTGGTTCAATAAAAGACAGGATAGGATTATCAATGATAAATGCAGCAGAAGAACAAGGAAAATTAAAACCGGGAAATACCATTATTGAAGCGACAGCTGGCAATACAGGCATTGGACTAGCGTTAGTTGCACGAATAAAGGGGTACAAGATAAAACTTGTTATCCCGGACAAAATGAGCCAGGAGAAAATTAATCATTTAAGGGCGTTGGGTGTTGAAATTATCATCACACGTTCTGATGTTGGTAAAGGACATCCCGAATATTACCAGGATCTGGCGGTTCGTATTGCAAAGGAGACGGGTGCGTTTTATGTGAATCAATTTGAAAACTTTAATAACCCATTGGCACACCAGACAACTACTGGTCCGGAAATTTGGGAACAAATGGATCACGATGTGAATGCAATAATTGTCGGTGTAGGCTCATCCGGGACAATTACGGGATTGACACACTTTTTTAACAAAGTGTCTGCTAAGCTTGAAATGATTCTTGCTGATCCCGAAGGTTCTGTCCTTGCAGAATTTGTCAATACCGGTAAAATTAAATCTGAAGCAGGTTCGTGGTTAGTTGAAGGCATAGGAGAAGATTTTATCCCCCCTATTGCTGATTTTTCTCAGACTAAAAGAGCATATACCATAACTGATAAAGAGAGTTTTGAAACAGTAAGAAGTTTGTTAATAAAAGAAGGTATTCTTGCAGGATCATCTTCGGGTACGTTAATTTGTGCTGCTTTGAAATATTGCCGGGAACAAACTACACCTAAAAAAGTGGTCACATTCATCTGTGACAGCGGCAATAAATATCTTTCAAAAATGTATAATGATTACTGGTTACTTGACCAGGGTTTTTACGAAAGAAAGACTTATGGAGACCTTAGGGATATTATATCCCGTCGGTTTGAAGACAATGCAACAATTTTTGTCAGCCCCCGGGATACACTGAATACAGCATACTGCCGGATGAAATTATATGACATTTCCCAGTTACCTGTATTGATGGACAACAAAGTTGTTGGCATAGTTGACGAGTCTGATTTGCTGTTGGCTTTATATTCAAAGCGTCAAAATATGGGTAACAAGATTGATGAAATAATGACAAAAGATCTGATAACAATAAAATCTTCAGAAACTCTTGATCCGCTTATCAAAATTTTGAATGCGGGGCTGGTTGCAATTGTTGAAGATAAAAATGGTTCTTTTCAGGGATTAATAACAAAAATTGATTTGATTAATTACTTAAATAAAAGAAACATTAATTGACAATGAAATTTGCAACAAAAGCGATTCATGCAGGACAAATACCGGACAAAGGGACAGGTGCTGTTGTTGTACCCATTTATCAAACTTCAACCTTTAAGCAGGATGAAATAAATGCAGACAGAGGATTCGAGTATTCACGAACCGGAAATCCTACACGTCAGGCTTTGGAACAATGTCTTGGATCGCTTGAAAATGGAAACTTTGCTCTTACCTTCTCATCCGGATTAGCCGCAGAACATGCGATCCTTTCTACACTAAAGCCCGGTGATCATGTAATTGCTGCTGAAGATATGTATGGAGGAACTTATAGATTATTTGAGCAGGTTTTTAAACCTTACAACATTCAGTTCAGTTATGTAGGAGGTAGTGCTAAGGATTTTGAGAAGGCGATTAAACCAGCTACTAAAATGTTCTGGATTGAATCGCCAACAAATCCTCTGTTGCGTATTATTGATATTTCAAAGGTTTCAGCCATTGCACACAAGAAAAACATTAAGGTGGTTGTTGATAATACATTTGCTTCACCTTTCTTTCAGCAGCCATTGCTTTTAGGCGCAGACCTGGTTGTACATAGCACCACAAAATATATTGGCGGACATTCCGATCTGATAGGAGGTGCATTAATCGTTAATGATGAAGAATGGTATGTTAAATTAAAATTTCTCCAAAATGCCGTAGGAGCTGTTCCTGGTGCTTTCGATAGCTGGTTGATGCTCAGGGGTATAAAAACCCTTTCGGTAAGGATGAAAAAACATGAAGAAAACGCTCTGCAGATTGCTGCTTTTCTTGAAAGTCATCCGAAAATAAATCAGGTTTACTACCCGGGATTACCATCTGATCCTTTTCATGATCTTGCAAGTTCACAAATGACAGGTTTTGGAGGAATAATTTCTTTTAAATTGAAAAAGGGTGATAAAAAAATTGCAAACTCGTTCTTTAAGAGGTTAAAAATTATATTTCTTGCAGAAAGTCTGGGAGGTGTAGAATCATTAATTTGCTATCCTCCTGCAATGACACATGCATCAATGCCTGAGGCAAAGAGAAACGCTATCGGAGTTACGAATGATCTGATAAGGCTTTCGGTAGGTATTGAAGATGTTGAAGATTTGATTGAAGATATTACAAATGCATTAAACTATTAGATAAGGGAGGAGCAGTATGAACGATGGCTAACACGACAAGCTTGCTCCTTCGCTAAAATTGTCTGCCGGACAATTTTTAAACGTCCCGCATAGAAAATCATTATTTCCAGTATTGTTTTAATTCTTAGAAGACACACTTTGCATTCAATCAAAATGTCGTTAATTTATTGAAAACAACTTATATAAGTTACTAAATAGATCATGCGGGTGAAAAAAAATAACAGGTAAATGTTCATGTCGGTGATGCAAATCAGGATAATGTTTATGTACATGTTTAATTTCCTTGTGTTCATGAAGATGCGAATGTTTTAGGCTTTTCTCACCATCCACTTCATGAAAATGGTTATGATGGCCATCATCATGACTATGCAGATGAGTATGAACCAAACCTTTATGGTAATGTGCATGACCATGTGAGGCTATATTGGTAAAAACTATTCCTAATACCAATATTGAAAATGAAATGAGAACTATCAGAGTTAAAGGTTCCCTGAGGAAAATCCATGCTGCGAATATTCCCCAGAATGGAGCGGTGCTAAATAGTATCTGACTTCTTGTAGCGCCTAAGTTTTGTGCTGAAGTAACATAGAGTACTATACTAATACCATATGAAAAGACACCAATTAAAAGAGCTGCTGAAATATAATTTAATTCAATTTGCCAATTACTTAGAAACATGCCAATCGTAAAATTAGTAATGCCTCCGAAAACCCCTTTTACGAACGTTATTGTCTGAGGGGATACTCCATCAATTAATGCTGAAAGATGATTGTCCAGTCCCCAAAAAATGCAGGCGAATAAAATGAATAAAGCAGAAACAACCCCACTGCCAGGTTCCTGAATCGATATTATTATTCCAGCACTTAATGTTAATAATACTCCCATTGTTGCATAGCGATCCAGATAATCTTTAAATATCAGGACACCTAATATTGCTGTCGCTATCATCTCCATATTAAGCCAGACAGAAACAGACATTGCATTAGCGGTTTTCAAACCAATCATTAAAAAAACCGGACCCAATATACCACCGAAGACAATAACTCCTGCCAGATGCAGCTTCTTGCCGGTTTGTTTTAATGCATAAAATTCAATTTTTCTGTGCTTTATTATAAAGGGCGAAAATGCAATTGCAGCTCCGAAGTATAACAATCCTGCCAGTTGGAAGCTATTGAAATCAGACAATAAGATTTTACTTAAAGGTGTTGCAATTCCAAAAAGCAGACCTGCCAATAATCCGATTACAATCGATCTTATTTTCATATTAAGAGTAATCTGGATATATACTCTGTTATTCTGTTATCAGTAAATGGATTTTATTCAAAAGTATGTAATAATCATTTTCAACTTCAAGGAGATTCAGCTGATTCTCATATATTAATTGAACTTCGGAAAGATATTCGGGGAAAGATATTTCTCCGGACTTCAACAGTTGAAGAGTACTCTCTGAAAGTGATGGATCAGCAACAATATCTTTAATGTTAGTGTAGGCACTATAGACCGATTTGGCAGTTGAATATGTAGCTTTAAGGGTGGAGGTGATTTCACTAACCACCTGGTCATAATTTAACTGAGACCAATTTTCTTCAATTTTGGCTTGCTTCACTTTGTTTTTATTCTCCCATAATGGTATGGATATCCCCGTATGGACACCCTGCAGTTTATGATTAAGGATAGTTTCACCCTTATAGCCTGCCTCAATTTTCGGGAATCTATTCATGTTCTCAACCTTTACTTTCTCTGCGCTTAAATCCATATTGAGACTGGCAATCCGTATATCCGGGTTGAACACTAATAGATTTTCCCGGAGTGACTCGAAAGTTGGGAGTTCTGTTGCCGTGGGGTAATCTTTAAAAATGAAATTTACGGGTAATCCTCCGTTTAGCTGCAGAAGGATTTCCTGATGAACAATCATTTCAGATTTCAGTTTTACCATTTCAGTCTGATTATTGAGATGGTATATCCTGACTTTGTCAAGTGCCGGTTTTGAAAATTCTTTCCTCTCAAATCCTTGTTGCATCATCACAAGCAGATCCGAAGACTCTTTTAATTTCTTGCTTAAAATGTATTCCTTTTTTGCAAGCCAGATAAGCGTAATAATCTCATTTTGTGCCTTAAACAGAATATCATTACTGATTTTTTCAACCATGATCTCACTCTGACTGAATTGCATTTTTTGCATTGAAGATTTGGCAAAATAATATCCGGGATACCTGAATGATTGAGTTAATTCGAATTCCTGTTGATCACCAATAGCATCCGGGCTCCCCCACAAATAATTATAGGTAAAACCTGGATTATCCGGATAAACGCCGGTTTTTGACCGCATCTTTTCTGCTTCAAGCCATTTTATGCTTGCTTTAATCACCGGATTGTTTGCCTCAATACTTTCAAGCAGACTATCGGGTCCCTGTGAATATCCTACGCCGGTTAACCATATGAAGGTTAATATATTTAATGCTTTATTCATCTTTTTTGGGTTTTGATTTGATCATAAGGTAAACTGCCGGTACTACAAATGCATTTAACAAGGTAGAACTAAACAATCCTCCAAGGATTACAATAGCCATTGGACTTTGAATTTCGTTACCCGGCTTATCTCCTGATACTGCAAGTGGAATAAGTGCTAAAGCAGCAGTTAAAGCCGTCATTAGAATTGGATTTAACCTGTCCATCGATCCCTTGATTACAGACTCATATCGTGAGAAACCCTCTTCCTGTAAATTATTGTACCGTGAAACAAGTAGAATTCCGTTACGGGTAGCAATACCAAACAGGGTAATAAAACCTATAATTGCAGGAATACTCAGGATTCCAGAGCTGAGCCAGATACTGAAAACTCCTCCGATCAGAGCCAGCGGCAGGTTAAGAAGGATTACCGCAGATATTCTTGTATTCCTGAATTCCGTGAACAACAACATGAATATTACAAATACTGCAAGGATTGATGTATAAAAGATTAGTCCGGATGCTTTTTCTTCACTTTCAAACTGTCCACCATATTCTATGAAATAATTTTCAGGAAGGGTAATCTTTTCATTTATGGTGCTCTGGACATCATTTACCACACCCCGTAGATCCCGTCCTGATACATTGGCTGAGATAACCACCTTGCGTTGTACATTTTCCCGGCTAATGGTATTCGGACCTGTGGTTGAAACAATTTCAGCAACTTCCTTTAAGGGAACTTTCCTTCCGGCATATGTGTCTATCAGACTGTTTTTAATTGCTTCAATTGAATTCCTGTAAGTGTTTTTATATATGAGTACAAGGTCGAAGCTCATATTTTCTTCATATACCTCTGACACCTTTTCTCCTGCAAATGCTATATCGACAAATTCGGCAAATTCATTGACCGGAATTCCATACTGTTTAAGCATCTCACGTCTTGGCTTTATCTGAATCTGTGGTATCTCAACCTGCTGCTCAACATTCACATCAACAAGTCCGACTATCCCCTCAATGTTTGTCTTGATCTGATTGGCAACAGAAAACATTTTCTGAAGATCGGTTCCGAAAACTTTAATGGCAATATTTGCCCTTGTCCCTGAAAGCATGTGATCGATACGATGTGACAAAGGTTGACCAACTGTAATATTAATACCCCTTATTTTGGCCAGGCGAGATCTCAGGTCTGTAAGAAATTCTTCCTTTGAACGGTCAGTAAGCGTAAAAGGTACATCCACCTCAGATGAGAAGACTCCCTGTGCATGTTCATCAAGTTCAGCCCTTCCGGTTCGTCTGGTAACAGTCTCAATCTCATACATACTTAACATTTCCTCCTCTATCATCAGGTTCATTTTATTACTCTCCTCCAGCGAAATACCAGGAAGACTCACCGTGCTCAGTGTAAGCATCCCTTCATTAAACTCAGGTAAAAAGCTTCTACCCAGGTTAAACATAATAACAAGAGCAATGGCTAACAGAGCTATTGCTCCTCCGATAATGGCTTTCTTATAGTTTAGCAAAATTGAAAGGAATCTGCCATATTTTTCGTTAAGCCAGCGAACCCACCTGCTTCCTGTTTCATGTTGCATAAGTTGTTTTTTATCTGTCAGAAGATAACTGCACATTACAGGTGTCAGAGTTAGTGCGACCACAAGCGAAGCAAAAAGTGAAACTATAAACGATATTCCAAGTGGTTTAAGAAGGCGTCCTTCCATCCCTGAAAGAAAAAAAAGTGGCAGAAATGCAACGATAATTATGATAGTGGCATTAAATATTGACGCCATTATCTCTTTTGATGCATTTAAGATCACCTTACCTGAAGGTTGTTGTTCTTCAGGGGGCTTGCGCGCATTGCCCTTTAATCTTTTAAGGGCATTATCGACAACAATAATTGCATCATCAACCAAAACACCGATGGCAATGGCCATTCCTCCAAGAGACATCGTATTCAATGTTAATCCAAATAAATTCAGTGTTATAACTGAGACCAGCAGAGATAGTGGAATAGCTACCAGAGAGATTATCGTCGTTCGAATGTTCAGAAGGAATAAAAAGAGAATGATCACAACAAATATTCCTCCCTCGATCAGCGCCCTTGAGACATTATTGACAGAACGATCAATGAAGTCAGCCTGACGGAAAACATCAGTTCTGATTGATATACCTGCAGGAAGGGTGTTCTTCAGATCTTCAATTGCAAGATCAATTTTTTCTGTAAGCACAACAGTATTGGTATTTGGCTGTTTTAGCACAGTCATGATAATTGCAGGTTTACTGTTAAGATATCCTGCACCGATCTTAGGAGCACTCCCAATTTTTACATCAGCGACATCATTTATCGCAACCGGCTGCCCATTATGGATTTTAACAACACTGTTACCTATTGCATCAAGGTTATTTGTACGGATATTACCGGTAATAACATACTCATTACCGAAATCATTAATGAAATTCCCCGTAGCATTACTGTTGATATTCTCGCATGCTTTGAACAACTCACTTAATGTGACCCGGTAATATTCCATCTTATCGGGATCTGCAACCACCTGGTACTGCTTATATTCTCCACCCATTACAATAACCTGCGATACTCCTCCGATTGATAGCAGACGGTTTCGGATCTGCCAGTCTGAAATAGTTCTGAGATCCATTGGTGAGATCGAATCAGAAGATACTGTTATCAGCATTATCTCTCCGATTATTGAGGACTGAGGTGCAAGAGTTGGAGCTCCGGCATTTAATGGCAATTTTTCAGCAACAGGGGCCAGTTTTTCGTTAACTATCTGACGGGCTTTGAAAATATCGGTATCCCATTCAAAATCCACCCAGACTATTGAGATTCCGGTAGCAGAGGAAGAACGCACCCTCCTTACATCGATGGCTCCGTTTAATGAAATCTCGATAGGAAAAGTTACCAGACGCTCAACCTCCTCAGTTGCCATACCATGTGCTTCAGTAAGAATAACTACAGATGGCGCTGTCAGGTCAGGAAATACATCAATCTCCATTCTGGTGGCAACATAACTGCCACCTGCAAGAATAATAACTGCAATAAACAGGATAAGTAACCTGTTCTTAAGGGAAAAACTTAATATTTTGTCCAGCATGGCTTACAAGCTTAATGAGTGTGACCATGAAGCGGTAATCCTCCTGCCATTGAAGAGAGCTTAATCGGTTGAATTCCTTTTGTCACAACCCTTTCACCGGGCTTCAGGCCGGAAGAGATCTCTGCATATAAACCGTCATTCCCTTTAAGGACAACTTCCCGTTTCAGAAATGATTCACCGGCCTTTTCAACATACACAAAGTATTTACCCTGTTCCTCAAGAAGTGCTGAATATGGAACTACTATTGCTTTTTCCGTGGGATTGGTCATTAAATAGGCTTCAAGGAACATACCCGGCATTAAATCTCCATTGTTCCTGACTGTAAAATTTACGGGTATTCTCAGGGAATTATCATTTACAAAGGCATTTGCAGATCTGACCTTTCCATTTAGTGCTGATAGTGTCAAAGTCTTGTTTCCTGAAGGATCTTTGAAATTTGCATCAAAGATTCCAGGCACAAGCTGGTGGTCCGATTGATTGACAAAAGCCTCAATCAAAAGTTCACTGCTATTTGTTATCCTGGCTACCGGTAAACCTGTTTCAATAAACCCACCATTATTTACCATTATATCAGAAATAATTCCCTTAATGGGTGCCAGCAGTCTCATTGTATTCCCGGTAACCTTTCCGGCGATCTGAAAATACCTGACTGAATCCTGTTTGTACCTTGTTACAATTTCGAGAAAATCTTTCTGTGAAATTGTCTGGCTAGATGTCAAAGGTTTCGTACGGTCATAATCAGCCTTGCTCTTTTCATAGGCAACACGATACTCGTTTAGCTTAACGGTCAGATTATCTTCAAGACTTCCGCCGGAGATAGTAGCTATGAGGTCACCTTTACTGACTGTTTCACCGACAACTTTAAAGAGGTTAATCTGACCTGCAGTCTGCGAACTAAGTACCATTTCTGCACCAGGGAGGGATTTTACCCTGGCAGAGGTGCTTATTACCGTATGGAAGGGTTTTTCAGTTACCTCTTCAGTGGCAAATATTGTTTTCCAGGCTTGCTCCTTCAGATATATAATTTCATCCCCAATATTATCTGACACCGGTGGCGGTATTTCTGAAGCATTCTGGAATACTCTGATTGAATCAACTATAATAGTCTCGCTCAGTTGATCATTTTTGAAAATAAAAGTCAGAGTATAAATTCCCGGTTCTGCAGGAGTGATGACAGGGCGATAAATTCCAGGTACTGATGGCGCTTCAACCTTGTTTTCGTATTGGCTCTTCTCATTTTTCAATATCACCTGCAGCGATCCTGTTGGAAATGGCTTAAATTCTTTAAGATCATTCAGGTGGGCAGCAAATGCAGTTTCCTGGTCTTTAACAAATGGCTTGAACTCTGCAAATAATTCAACCTTTTTCGTGAAAATAGTGATTGAAAGAGGTTCAGGTTCAGAAGTACCCGATGCTACACTGTTTGGATTGCTATCATTTTGTTTGGATTGGCAGGATGCCATGCAAGCAATAGTAAAGACTAATAATAAATTCTTTTTCATATACTCATATAAATTAATTGTCCTGAATGAGATCAGGAGTTGAAATTAAATTGGGAATACAACGGAATGTCTTCCGTGTTCAGGAAATGAAAGGAGATCCCCTTGTAGTATTCAGGGGTATAATGAATTGGTTAGAAAAGAGTGGTTTTTTAATTACCCTGATAAAACCTGTAAAATAGGTATTAACATTAAACTCAGTTAAAAAAGTAGAAAAGGAACCTAAATCCTGATGATACTCTTTCAGGACCTTATTTAATAAAATAGTGTATCGTCCTGTTACAAAATCAATATCTGAAATAGCATGTTGATGGAAGGGGAAGTGGTTCTTCTGATCATGGTCATTATCAGTTTCATTTTGTACATGGTTATCAGCCGGGATATTTGATAAAGATTCAAATTCATGCAGACTAAAATGGTGATGGGGGATTGCATCATGCACAATCAATAAAAATGCAGACAAAAATAACGCTATGGCAAAAAAATGTCTTCTCACGATGACAAATATAGATATTTGTTTTTACATCTTTTAAAGTACAGGATTTCCTATTACCAGAATGTATTTTATCAGGAGGGTTAATGTTCCAAACAACAGAAAAAGATCAAGATGAACAGCAAGTTTCAATACTCCGAATACCGAGTAAAAAAGTCCAAATGCAATAAGGATTAGTGTAGTTGACAGGATTGAGATATTTTTTAATTATAGAGATATTCCTGCTTTAATAAGCAAATATATCAAAATTAGAATGTGATTTGGCACAATTGCATATACCCGGGATTGTATTTGTTGTAAAATGAAATTTGGTGATTTATGTTACTAAATTGTAGATTCAAATTCCAGCTTACTATCATCATTAAGTAATAGCTGAATCTTATTTTCGAATTCATAACTTCAATATTTAATGATTAAAACTCTATTGACTAACAAAAGATTTGTGACATAGTTTATCTTGTTTAAACCAATGTCAATTAATTTGACACTGAATCCACGAATTTAACCTCAGGTATTACTTCGATACCTCGACCCTCAGTCTTATCGGGAAACTTGAAAATAGACCGGCTTTTGTAGCTGATATGAAAATCTGGCAAACCGATATAGTAATTCAATAAATCTATTGAATAATTGAATTATTCTCCTTATGTTTGCAATATCAATCAAAGTTAATACACTATGAAAGGAAGAGAATTCAAGTATGCTATGTATGACGGGCTTTCAAAGCTGCTTAAAGCAATTGGAAACCCATATCGATTGGAAATCATTGAAATGCTTTCGCAGGGTGAAAAAAGTGTGGAGGGAATTGTTCAAGCTACTGGTATGAGCATTGCAAATGCTTCGCAGCATTTACAGGTAATGAAGAATATCAATATTGTAAAAACCCGAAAGGAAGGGCATTATGTTTATTATTCTTTGGTTAACGATGAAGTGCTTTCATTATACCAGCATATTATAAAATATGCGGTAAAGGAAATAGCCGAACTTGAAAAAATACTGAACAGTCAGCGGAAAAACAATAAATCCATTAATGCTGTGAGCCTTGACGAACTGGAAAGCATGATCGAAAATGAGAATGTATTATTGATAGATGTAAGGCCCTCAATCGAATATAAATTTGGGCATATCATCGGCGCCATTTCAATTCCCGTGAATGAACTGACAGAGAAGCTAAAAAACATATCTAAAAACAAAGAAATTGTAGCTTATTGTCGTGGTCCATTCTGTACCCTGTCAGACGAAGCCGTGAAAATCCTGAGTGAACACGGTTATAAAGTTCGAAGACTCGACGAAGGATACCCTGAGTGGAAGATTAAACAGTTAGAAACAAATAACTAAATGCTCAAAATCAAATAAAATGAAAATGAAAACGATTATTATCCTGGGCGGAGGGATTGGCGGAATTGTAACCGCTAATAAACTTAGCAGCAGCTTAAGCGGGGACCACAAGATTATCCTGATCGAAAAGAATAAAGAACACACGTTCACTCCGTCATATTTATGGTTAATGAACGGCAGCCGTAAGAAAAAACAAATAAGTGTCCCTCTCAAATCGCTTCTGAAGAAGAATATTGAAGTAGTAAATGCCACTGTTAATGAAATAGTTCCATCTGAGCAGAAAGTCAAAGCAGGTGAGAAAGAATTCTATTATGATTTTCTTGTAATAGCGCTTGGCACCGATTTAGTTCCTGAAAAAATTCAGGGTTGGGACGATAGCATTCACACCTTCTATACATTTGAAGGCGCGGCAAAATTATATGATACACTGAAAAACTTTTCGGGCGGTAAGGTTGCAATTGTAATTTCATCAATGCCATACAAATGCCCTGGTGCACCACATGAAGGGGCAATGCTTATTGAAGATTTTTTTACTGCAAAAGGACTCAGGGAGAAAGTCGTAATCGACATCTTTACCCCGGAACCACAACCTTTGCCCGTGGCCGGACCAGAACTTGGAAATGCGGTAAAAAATATTCTGGACAATAAAGGAATAAGTTTCCATCCTTCTATGCACCTTGATTCGGTTGATACAAAATCAAAGCAGATATTTTTCAACGGAAAGGAATCTTTTGAGTATGATCTACTTATAGTTATTCCGCCACATCAGGCTCCCGCGGCTATCAGGAAAACAGACCTGGTCAATGCAAACGGCTGGATAGATGTGAATCCTTCATCCCTTCAGACAAAGTATGAAAATGTTTTTGGTATTGGGGATATTACATCCATACCTTTACCCGGCAGATGGATCCCGGATAAACCGATGATGCTGCCCAAAGCCGGGGTTTTTTCTCATTTGCAGGCAGATGTTGCGGCAAAAAATATTGTCAGGAAAATTAAAGGTGAAAAAGCGGATGAAAAATTTTGTGCCGACGGTTATTGTATGCTTGAAGCCGGAGCAGATTTAGCGGGATTTGCTTATGGTGATTTTTTTGGGGAACCACATCCACATGTTCATTTAAAAAAGATTGGTAGAAAATGGCATATAGGGAAGGTGCTTTTTGAAAAGTGGTGGTTAAGTCCGGTTGGGTTTAAGAAAGTATTCTACAAAAATCTGCTCCGGACCGGTGGAAAGTTAATCGGCATTCCGGTTAAACTTTAATGAAAATTCTTTTAGAAAAATGGTTTTATATCAATAATTCCTGCTTGAAATGAATACAATTGCGATAAATCCTTTTGACCAGATAGCCACAGAAATGTCAATCCCGGGACATGACAGTGGAAGTTTTAAAGAAATTGAAGCACTAATAAAATATGGAAACATCAGTTTATCTCGACTATAATGCCACAACTCCCATTGATCCGGAAGTTGCAAATGAAACAATACCGTATATTCAAACCTTTTTTGGAAATCCTTCCAGTTCTTATTCCATAGGCAGGAGAAATAAGGAAGCCATTGACAGGGCAAGGGAAAAGGTAGCGGACTTAATCAATGCCAAACCTGAAGAAATAATTTTCACAAGTGGCGGTACAGAATCAAACAATCATGCTATACGGGGTATTGCCCTTGCTAACAAAGAAAAGGGGAAACATATCATTACTTCGTCCGTTGAACACCCGGCAGTAACAGAAGTTTGCAGGTATCTGAATTCACTGGGATATGAAATTACTTATCTTCCGGTTGATACCTGTGGGAAAGTCAATCCGAAAGATGTTGAAAATGCTGTTCGGTCTGATACGGTGCTGATTACCATAATGCATGCCAATAATGAAGTAGGTACAATACAACCTATTAAAGAAATTGGTTTAATTGCAAGGAAAAATAACATCATTTTCCATACAGATGCTGCGCAATCTGCCGGGAAGATTGATACAGATGTTGGTACACTTGGAGTTGATCTGCTCACCATAGCGGGGCATAAACTCTATGCCCCGAAAGGCATAGGAGCATTGTATATAAAAAAGGGTATTAATATTGAAAACCTGATTTATGGTGCCGGACAGGAAAAAGGCATCAGACCGGGAACTGAAAATGTTCCCTATATCGTTGCATTGGGCAAAGCTTGTGAAATAGCACTGAGAGATCTGGCAAAAAATGCTGCTCATTTGTATCGCACACGAGAAAGGTTGTTTCTTGGATTGCAGCAAAAATTAGGTGCTGCAGTTAAGATTAATGCCGACTTAAAAAACTGCTTGCCAAATACCCTGAGTATTGCATTTGAAAAGGTAGATGCTCATACACTTACATCTATGATCGGAAATGAAGTATTTTTTTCAACCGGCTCGGCTTGTCATGCCAATTCGGTTGAAATATCACCTGTTTTAAAAGCCATGAAAATTGACATTGCGACTGCCACATGCACCGTTCGAATTTCAACAGGGAAAAATACAACCGATAAAGAAATTGACCAGGCTATTTGGACAATTTCGGATAAAGTACTAAAGCTTTCTAATTGAAAATTGATGACCACAGGTATGTAAATTCTCTTCGCTTCAAGATTTGTATAAACTGATTCATGAGAACAAAATAGTATTAACATTTTAATTACCAATTGAATGCAAAAAATATTAATTCTTATTAACGATGCCCCCTATGGCACTGAAAAAGCATACAACGCTTTACGTCTGGCTAACCAGCTTGGAAAAATACACGAAGATGTAGAGGTAAGGATATTTCTTATGGCCGATGCTGCTTTCTGTGCCATACCAAATCAAACTACTCCTAATGGTTATTACAATATTGAACGGATGATCAAATTTTCTCTTGGTAAAGGAGCCAAGGTCAAAATATGTGGTTCCTGTGCCGATGCAAGAGGAATTAAAAACATTGAATTAATTGAAGGAGCTGAGATAAGTACCATGGCTGAACTTACAAAGTGGATTGTTGAAAGTGATAAAGTAGTTACTTTTTAATGTATTTCATTACAAACTGTGATCCCGAAAAATGCAAAGCTGCCGGTTGTGATCCTGTTAACTGTACAGAAAATTGTGAAAATACTGGCACTGAATCTAAAATATGCGACCCGACTACTTGTCCCGGTCATGCCAAAGAATCTGTAGTGGAAAAAGCCTTTTGGATTAAATTATTGGGGTAAACATAGATAAATCGTAAATACCCAGTTGTTTCTCAATATTGGCAACTTTTTCGACCATTATATCGAATCCGTCCTCTCCAAATAATTCATGTTCTCTGTCTTCTAAATCCTTACCCTGGAGATGATATCCAAAAAGTGACGGCATCTTGGTTATTTTAATATTCTGATTGCATTAAAAACCGCTATCAAAGCAACGCCCATATCACCGAAAACAGCTTCCCACATAGATGCAATCCCAAGAATGCCCAGAACGATAAAAACCATTTTTACGCCCATGGCAAAAAAGATATTCTGCCAGACAATCTTTCTGGTTTTCCTGGCTACATCAATTGCTTCAACAACCTTTAGAGGAGAATCTGTCATAAGAACCACATCGGCTGTCTCAATGGCTGCATCGGAGCCAAGCGCACCCATAGCAATTCCGACATCTGCACGGGCAATTACAGGTGCATCATTTATTCCATCACCAACAAATGCTACTTTTCCCCCTTTATTTTCTCCAATTAAATTCTCAATGTGCTTTACCTTATCTTCCGGTAGTAATTCAGAGTAATACCTGTCAATCTTTAATTTCTTTGCAAACGATTGTGAAGCATACTTGTTATCTCCCGTCAACATTACTGTTTGAATGTTTTTTGCATTCAATTTTTCTATTGTTTCTTTAGCATCATCCTTCAAACTGTCGGAAATAATAATATATCCGGCATAAACAGTATCAACGGCTATATGTATCACGGTTCCTTCAACATTACATACAGGATGTTCAATGTGTTCCTTGTGTAGCAGCTTATCGTTTCCAGCAACAATGATTTTTCCATCAATTACTGCTTTGATACCATGACCTGAAATTTCTTCAGGTTGTTTGATCCTTGTGTTGTCAATCTTATTATGAAATGCCTCCGAAATTGATTTTGCTACCGGATGATTTGAGTTAAACTCCGCATAAGCTGCGTATTCTAATATCTCTTCCCTGGAAAAGCCATTTGAAGTAACGATGTCAGAAACCTTAAACTCTCCTTTTGTAAGTGTCCCGGTTTTATCAAACACTACTGTTTTTACCTGCGTCAAAGCATCGAGAAAATTTGAACCTTTTACCAGGATGCCTTTTCGGGAGGCGTTGCCAATACCTCCGAAATATCCCAAAGGTATACTTATAACCAATGCACATGGGCATGATATTACCAGTACCACCAGGGCACGGTAGATCCAGTCACTGAAAGTTGCACCCTGAATAAGCAAAGGGGGAATTACAGCAAGCAATAAGGCACTGAAAACCACGACCGGTGTGTAATATTTTGCAAATGTTGTAATGAATTTCTCAGTTTCTGCTTTTTTTGCCGTAGCATTTTCAACAAGTTCAAGTACTTTGGATATTGAAGAATCGCCAAACAGTTTTTTAACTTTTATCAATAGCACACCTGACTGGTTGATCATTCCTGCCAAAACTTCATCCTTTTCATGTACTTTTCGGGGTACACTTTCACCGGTCAGTGCTGCAGTATCAACAAATGATATGCCTTTAAGTACTATACCGTCAAGAGGAACTTTTTCACCTGCCTTAACGATTATTTTGTCATCAATTTTAACATCTTCCGGCGAAACTTTTATGATTTCCGTTCCGGACATCAGATTGGCATAATCCGGTTTAATCTCAAGTAACGATTTTATTGATCTGCGTGAACGGCCAACAGCAATATCCTGGAACAGTTCGCCTACAACATAAAATAACATTACAGAAACAGCCTCAGGCATTTCGTCTATAGTAAAAGCACCCAGTGTGGCAACCGACATTAAAAAATGCTCGTTAAATACCTGCCCCCTGATTATGTTTTTTACGGCAGATGCTATAACTCCCCATCCAACAATCAGGTAAGCCGTTCCGAACACAATATATTCCGCAATTTGATTTGGCGTATTGTGTATCTTATCTTCAAATATTATTCCTGCAAGTAAAAGAAGGAGCCCGGAAACGGCCTTAATAATTGTCCCCTTGTTTTCAGTAAGTTCACGTATTGAAATTATTTTTCCCCCTTTACTGGCATCTTCAATTTTCACGGAACCAGAGTCACTGTCAATATTTCTTAATGATTTCATTAACTAACATGCCATTTCACCGGCGTTCTTCTTTGCCGAGAGAAGATTATAAGCTCCTTTTATAACAACTTTAGCCATATTGAAATCGAATCCGGCGGGAAGAGTTATCTCGGTATAACCCGATGAACTAACACCCTTTTTAACTTCAATGAACCGATATTCGGTCATAGATTTTCCAGATTCTACCTTATCTTTTTCGAAGGAGAAGATGTAATTTTTGTCATCGAAACTTACTATTGCATCTGAAGGAAGCGCTGTTACTTTTATGTCTGATTCTTCAATGAGTGCATTCACATACATTCCTGGTAAAATGTCTTTGCAGGCACTGACAACTGAAGCATAAACTATGAAAGTTTTGTCCTCACTGACTACTTTTCCGGTCTGTGTAATCACTGCCTCATGAACATCACCTCCATTGTTAACAAAGAACTTGATTTTCTGTCCCGGCACTACTTTTTCAGCATCTTTTTCAAACAGGGTCAGTTCAAGAAATAATTTTTCACTGTTTACAATTTCAAACAGAACATCCGTTGGTGAAACATATTTTCCGATATTGACATTAACTGCCTTCAGAAAACCTTTGATAGGGGATACCAGATTGACAGTATTACTAATGTTGTCTTCGCTGAGTCGACCAGGATTAATGCCTATCAGATACAGCTTCTGTTCCAGAGACTTTACTAATGCCTTGAGGTTTTTATAATCAACTGTGACCTGTTGTACATTTTTCTCTGAATAGACATCGTCTTTGAACAAATCTGTATGACGCTTATACTCTGCTTCTGCAAATACCAGCCTATTTTTTGCCTCAAGATAATTCTGTTGAATATCAACAAAATCCTGATTTTCTATAACTGCAAGAGTCTGGCCTTTGTTAACAGCATTTCCCGGCAGAAGGGAAGTACTCTTAATAAAACCTCCCAAAGGCATGCATACTGTTGCCTGGTTTTGTGGTGCAACGGAAACAATTCCATTAACTTTAAGAGTGTTATTGACTGACCTCATCTCAACTGAACCTGTCTGAATACCGGCAAGTTTAATCTGATCGTCACGTAATTCGACAATATCTTCCGGCAGAACTTCGATTTCCAGTACTTCTGGAACTGGTTTGTTAAACATGTTACAAGAACTCAGGGAGGCTATAACTCCCAAAAGAACCAATGATACTTTATACTTTAATTTTTTCATCATAAATAAAATTTAAAAGATTTTACCTGTTATATATTCAATAGAAATAATAGTTTGATTGAAGCTATTCAGGGCATCAAGATAGTTCTGTCTGATTGCCAATGCCCTGTTCAGTGTAAGGATATAATCGAGATAATCCAGGGCTCCGGCTTTATAACTTCGTGTTGCCTGTTCGATTATAAGGTCAGCTTCTGGAATGGCTTGTTTTTCATAATAATTGACACTTGACGAGTATTTAATATACTCATCAATTAATGATTGGAAATTGCCTGAAATTGTCTTATTAAAATTTTCCGCATCAGTTCTTGCTATATTTTCAGTTATTTTTGCAGCCTTTGCCCTTGACGTATATGGAGAAATCCATAAAGGGACAGATATACCGGCCTGAACGCCTGTAAAGCGGAAATCCCTGCCAAAACTTCGTGGTACACCATTAATGTCCTGGATTCCTACAATTGTCTGGCTGAAATAGCCGATGTTAAAATCCGGCAGCAACTGACTGCGTTCAAGTCTTTTTTCAATTTGTGAAACTTCGACCTGTTGCTTTATGTACCACAGAAAAGGATTCTGTTCAATTGAAATACTATCAGAATTAAGTGCAAGATCGATTCGATGAAATTCTTTAACTGATGGCATTAAGGGTGATTTGCTATTCAATAAGATCATAAGCTTACGATTACTGACAGCGATATCAGAAGTTACCTGAAATAACTGGTTTTTTATTTCAAGGCTTTGAGAACGGGCAGTGATCATTTCCAACCGGTTTGTTTCTCCGGCTTTTGCTCTTAATTCCGCTGCCCTTAAAAAACCTGAATAAAGGCTATCCTGATAAATAAGCAATTTTTGTTTTGAAGACAGGAATACATATTGCCAGTAAACCTGTTTTACCTGTGTAGCTATTTCAAGTCGGGAAACCAGGTATTGCAATTCACTGCTTCTAATATTTGCATTGGCCAGCTTATATCTGTTAACATACACCGATGGGAATGCAAATGATTGAGAAATAGCAAGGCTGTTGTCATTAGTATATGAATTGAACTGGCCATATTGCCCATCAATAACTGCTTTTGGAAGATCAAGAGAAGCACCCTTGAGAGCCTTCCGGACATCGATTGATAATGCAGCAGATTTTACAGTAAGGTTACTGTCCAATGCCAGATGAATTGCGTCATGCAGGTTAATGACTCGTTCCTGCTGACCGTTTATAGTATTTAAAATTGATGTGACCCCAAACAACAGGAAAATAGCTGATAGTTTTTTGGTTGATCCCTCTTTAATTCTGAATCTGAATTTAGTTGAAGAAAAAAAGATATAAAAAACAGGAAGGACAAACAATGTAAGCAATGTCGCTGTGATAAGTCCGCCAATAACAACAGTTGCCAGAGGTTTCTGCACTTCAGCTCCGGCAGAAGTTGATAAAGCCATTGGCAGAAATCCAAGTGAAGCCACTGAAGCAGTCATTATCACTGGACGCAACCTTATCCGGAGACCTTTTAATACCCTCTCTGTAATATCTGTAACTCCTACCTTTTCAAGTCTGTTAAACTCAGCTATCAGTACGATGCCATTCAGTACAGCAACTCCAAATAATGCAATAAATCCCACACCTGCCGATATCGAGAAGTTCATTCCACGTATCCAAAGAGCAAAAATTCCGCCGATAGCTGACATAGGAACTGCAGTAAAAATTAAAAGGGATTGTTTTACTGAACTAAATGTAAAGTATAACAAAACAAAAATCAGGAGCAATGCAACCGGTACTGCGATGGAAAGCCTTTTCTGGGCAGCCTCCAGGTTTTTAAACTGACCTCCGTAAGATATGTAATAGCCGGTAGGAAGTTGTAATTTCTGATCTAACTGCGCTGTCACCTCATTTATTACGCTTTGAACATCACGGCCGCGGACATTGAATCCGATAGTTATCCTTCGTTTTGTGTTTTCCCTGGAAACCTGGGCAGGACCTGATTTAATAGAAATGTCAGCTACCTGGTCAAATGGTATCTGGTGTCCGTCAGGAAGAGCGACGGTGAGATTCTTTACGTCATCAATGCTCTGTCTGTAATCCTTGTCAAGGCGAACTACCAATCCGAATCGCTTTTCTTCATCGAATACAACACCTGCCTGGCTACCTGCAAAAGCTGCACGTAAAACCAGGTTCACATCTTCTATGGAAAGACCATATTGTGCCAAACGATCACGGTTGTATTCAACCTGGATCTGTGCAAGACCTGTAACTTTCTCTACATTAATATCCTGAACACCGACAATAGTCTGAATAACTTTTTCAACATCAGCAGCTTTTTCAGCAAGGATAATGAGGTCATCTCCAAATATCTTAATTGCAATATCTTGTTTTGACCCGGTCATCAATTCATTAAACCTCATCTGTATAGGTTGCTGGAACTCAAATTTTACGCCTGCAAGAGGAATCAGACTTTCTTCCATTTTACTTACAAGCTCTTCACGTGTTGTAGCTGAAACCCATTCATCCTTGTCTTTCAGGGTAATAATATAATCACCTGTCTCCATAGGTGTGGGATCAGTAGGTATCTCACCGGCACCTATTTTACACACAGTATGTTTAATCTCCGGAAAATTTTCCAGCAATATTTTATTCGCTTTTATAACGTTATCCACTGTATTGGTCAGTGACCCTCCCTGCAGGGTTATAACACTTGATGCAAGATCCCCTTCTTCGAGCTGGGGAATAAATTCACCTCCCAGACGGCTGAATAAAAAAAGACTGAAAACGAATAGTACTACAGCCGAAATGGTGACAAGCAATTTTTTTCTTAGCGTAAAAGCAATAACCGGATCAAATATTTTACGGATCCAATCCATCAAACGGTCAGAAAAATTTGGTTTATGGCTTGTATTCTTACTAAGGAATAATGCAGAAGCGACCGGGATGTAGGTGAGAGAAAGAATTGTTGCTCCAATCAATGCAAAAGTAACTACCTGTGCCATAGGGCGGAACATTTTCCCCTCAATCCCTACAAGTGACATTATCGGCAGATAAACAATCAATATAATGATCTGTCCAAAGGTTGCTGAATTCATCATCCGCTTTGCTGAATCAAGTACATTTTCATCCATCTGTTGCTGATTCAACTTTGCTACACCAGGATGGTGATGCTTGCTCATAGATATCCTATGAACAACGCTTTCAACAATAATTACAGCACCATCAACTATCAGTCCGAAGTCTATTGCACCGAGGCTCATCAGATTACCTGACACTCCAAACAGGTTCATCATTGAAACAGCAAAAAGCATCGATAGTGGAATGACAGAAGCCACTATAAGCCCTGAACGCAAATTCCCGAGTAACAAGACCAAAACGAATATGACGATCAGTGCTCCTTCAATAAGGTTTCTTGAAACTGTTCCAATTGCACGTCCAACAAGATCAGAGCGATTAAGAAAAGGTTCTATTCTGACTTCTTTGGGTAATGACTTTTGAATAGATTCAATCCGGGCTTCAACATTATCAATTACCTCATGTGCATTAGCTCCTTTTAACATCATTACCACACCTCCCACTGCTTCAGTAGTATCGACAACAAAAGCACCATACCTGGTAGCGCTGCCAAACTGGACTGTTGCTATATCCCTCATTAAGACAGGGATTCCTGAATCAGTGGACTTAACAACAATCTTTTCAATATCCCCGATAGTTTTAACCAGACCGATGCCTCTTATAAAATAAGCAGTTGGTTTTTTATCGATGTATGCGCTACCGGTATTTTCATTGTTTCTTTCCAGGGCATTAAAGATATCAGTTAATGTCAGGTTCATACCTCTCAATCTTTCAGGATTCACAGCTATTTCGTACTGTTTGACAAATCCGCCATAACTGTTTATGTCTGCTACCCCGGCTGTTCCAAGCATTTCACGGCGAACAATCCAATCCTGAATAGTTCTGAGTTCCATTGGATTAAATTCTTTTTCATGACCTTTTTCCACAGAGAGACGATATTGGTATATCTCACCAAGTCCTGTTGAAATTGGAGCAAGAGAGATTTGTGCAAGCCCTTCAGGTATAACCTCTTCAGCTTCTTTTAATCGTTCACTCAGTTGTTGTCGTGCCCAGTAAACATCAACGCCATCTTCAAATACTACTGTTATCACTGACAATCCCAACCGTGAAATAGACCGAAGTTCAATAATATCAGGGATATTGGCTACAGCGAACTCAATTGGTGCTGTAATAAAGCTTTCTACCTCCTGTACTGCCAATGATGGTGCCAAAGAAATAACCTGAACCTGATTGTTGGTAATATCAGGAATTGCATCAATCGGTAATTTTGTCAGGGAGTATGTCCCCCATCCAATCAAAGCCAATACAAATAATCCGATAATAGATTTATTCTTGATTGAAAATGTGATTATTCTACTTATCATTTTAGATTTATATTATTAATTACCAATTAATTACTTGTTCAGACTATTATTAGTTCTGTAATATGCTTCGAAATTTTTCTTATCAGAAAAATAGATTATCTTCTGCCTGTTCTTTTGCTTTAATCCCAGTATAGCACCTGCTTTGCTTATGGAATCTCCGGATATAGTATCCCTGGTAAAAGCTAATTTTCTGAAATGAATCTGGACTTATTCTGCACAAAAGTGACTGCACACATAGAATTCTTTATCTCATGCCAGTAGATATATACAAGGTCAAAAATCAGGATAGAAACGGTTATCGGAATGAACCATTTAATAATTCTTATTCTAGTTCTTTTCTCCTTAATTAAACTTGCTTCTTTAACCTACCGGGCAGATAGCTTATTTATTTTCATCTTCTGAATTTGGAAAATATTACAGAGGGACGGGAATCCCATTGAAAAAATGAAAAACGGGGGAATTTATGCTAAAGCAGGAGGGGCTCTTAAAAGAGATGATTCAAGAGTATAAGAATCGATAACCGGCTTTTGGAAGGTAATTATGCTTTCACTGTGAACTTGTATTCTAAGATTAACAGTGTTAAAAAGACTGGTGAATGTAAAAAAATAAAATTGAATATTCTGTGAATCCTGAAAAGGACGGAACTTTTCCGAAATAAAGTTATTAAATGCATGACAATGTGTCGGAAAACCTGCGTTATGATTTGAGTTGTTATTTGAAACAGGACAATTCTTCTCCTGATTTGTATAAAGATCTGAGCTATGATGATCATGAGGAATAAGCTGATGAGCGCTCAATGTGAGTCCTGCAATCAAAAAGGGGAAAACAGAGATATATTTAAGAAACTTGCTCATCACCAAAAATCCTTCGATATATTTAAAATACCAAATGTAGTAATTAGTTTAATGCAACACTATTGCAAAGTGCTATTTACAGTTTGAACAGACTCCTTTTACAACCATATTAATGCTCTCAAGTTCAAAACCTGCAGGCAGAGTTATACCCGGAACTGGAATTTCACTTAAGCAGAATGTCTGATAACATTTTACACATTTAAAGTGAACATGAAGTTCTTCGGGATTGCACATACAACTATCAAGGCAGAGGGCATATTTAACCGATCCTGTACCATCGTCAATGCTATGTATGAGTTTGTTTTCTTCAAAAGTCTTCAAAGTTCTGTATAATGTTACCCTATCGGCTTTCTCAAATTTATGTTCAAGTTCTGAAAGACTTATAGCACTTTTCTGATCAGTTAATACTTTCAACACAAGCTCACGCATAGCTGTTGGTTTAATATTCCTTTTATTTAGCTTTTCTTCGTTTGCCTTCATTTTAATTAATATAAAATATCAACGACCATATCAGTCGCAAAATTACAAATCAAAAAATTAAACAAAGTATTTATACGTTTATTTTGAATATAACGGATATTTGCGTCATTAAAATTCTAATCCTCTGATCCTTTTCTCGCACAAATGGACAGGCGCTATTACTGAGGCATATAAAAACAGATTGCCTGAACCACTTTCATCCATTCCCTAAGAAGCTGCACTGGAACAAGTGAAAGGGGAGTTTAATGGTGGATGTACTGTGGAAATAGCAACTTTCGATAGATTTACCGATTTTCCGGGCGATGAAAGATCTGGAAAGGGTTGGTATTAAGTCGCAGGGAATATTCCTGAACAATATACCTGGTAGTAACGATTGTCTGGTGTGCTGCCGGAAAGGGGACTTTCGGCACAAAAGAACTTGTTAGTAGAATAGGGCAGGTTTCTCCCGATAAAATTGTAAACCATTAAAATATGATTTTGCCCTGTTCGGGTTAAGTGTTTTTGAATGTTTCTGAGACTTAAATCATTCAATTGAATCCCATAAGGGGATTAATCTGCATTAAATCATATTTAGTATACCTTTTATACACTGATGGGAGAGAATTTAAAAGTTCATTTGCCCTCTCCATGGTTTCACATTCAAGAATTATTACTGCATTTTGGCTCTCATTGATAAATACCTCTCTTATATGGCCGGAAAGGAAAAGTCTTAAAAGCTGGTGACCTTCTTCTTTTAATATTTTGGATTTATGTTTCTCATCAATGATTTTACATCCCTGTTGTATTGCCAGTATTTTCATTTCTGTCAATTTATAAGTAAGAAATTCAATTATGAGTTTCAAATCATTTAGTATGTCTGATTTATATCTATCAGACGGGGAATTTTTAAATATGCTGCATGATTTTAATTCTGCCGGATTTATAAAATCCGGATAGAAAGGCTTTTTACTGATTAGATTATATACAAATAGTTTGTTGGCATCACAGACTGATAACAGGAATAAAATTCCAAAAACTCCTTTTGAAGGTAAATGACTATTTAAATTTACGGACACGGAAATATGTGCCGGAATTCCGAAAGGTTTTCATAATCTGGTCTTTATATGGTTTTCTATCCGGACAGGTCAAAAATAAAAATCTGTTCAAAATATGCAACTTTAAATAATGTTATCGCAATATTTGAAAGATTTCATAATTTAGGGCTGATATCCATGTACCATTCAGGAAAAACCAAAAATCCTCAAACCATGACAGATCACACTTTTTCATCATCACGCCGGAAGTTCATTCAGACGGCTGCCACTGCCGCAATTGGAGCACCATTCATAATCAGATGCTCATCAAAAGGACCGAAATCAGACGGCAAACTTCACCATGCCTGCATAGGAGTAGGAGGAATGGGATGGTCTGACCTGCAGAAATTCAAAGAGGATCCGAATGTGCAGATTGAAGCTATATGTGACGTCGATGCGGATAATCTTAAGAAAGCTTCCGAAGCACTACCTGATGCCCGGACTTATTCGGACTGGCGTGAGCTTCTCAGGAAGGAGATCGGCAATATTGACTCTGTGAACGTTACGGTACCTGATCATAATCACTTCCCGATAGCTTATCAGGCAATCCGCAAGGGCAAGCACGTTTATTGCCAGAAGCCTATGTGTCATGATGTTGCAGAGGTTCGTGCACTTACCGAGGCAGCAATAAAATACGGAGTGATTACACAGCTCGGCACACAGATCGCGGCAAGACAGGGCGACAAGACGGGGGTACAACTGATTAAGGACAAAGTGATAGGTAAGGTTAAACACGCTTACCTCTGTTCGAATCGTCCGGGTGCTGTGGAGAATTACCGGCTAGTGGGGCCTCGACCGGCACAGGAGCAGGATGCCCCGGCAAATATGAACTGGGACATCTGGATTGGAACTGCTCCGGTTCGCTCTTATGCACCGGAAATATATCATCCGATGAAGTGGAGGGCATGGATTGACTTTGGAACAGGGTGGTCGGGCGATATCGGTTGCCATATCTTTGATGCGGTATGGAAAGGTCTTGGCCTGAAACCCCCCGTATCTGTCATAGCCGAAGTTCAGAAATCATGGAAGGAGTCAGAGGAAAGACAGGCCGATAACTGGCCGCAGGGCGACCATATAATCTGGATGTTTCCGGGTAATGAATTCACCGAATCGGATTTACTGCCACTGGAATGGTTTGATGGTGAATTTTATCCCCCGCAGGAAGTACGCGATTTATATGCAGGCAATGAATATCCGGCTGAATCTGCTATGCTTATCGGTACTGAAGGAGCATTACTCATACCTCATGGCGGGATGCCGGTACTCCTGCCTGAAAGTAAATTTACTGATTATAAAATGCCCCGGTTTGAGGCCGGAAATCATTACCACAACTTTGTGGTCGCATGCCTTGGCGGTCCCAAAACCGAATCACATTTTGCACAATCGGGGCCGATGACAGAAGCTATACTCCTGGGCACTGTGGCTATTCGCGTACCTGACAAGCTGCTGGAATGGGACACCGTCAGGATGAGGTTCCCCAACAATCCCGAAGCCGAAAAATATCTTCGCAGGAGTTACCGGAAAGGCTGGAAAGTAGCAGGATTTTAATCAGCATCACGAAATTAAGAGTAAATGTCATGAAAAAATTATCAAGACGGGAATTTCTGGGTAAAAGTGCCATTGGAATCGGGTCAGCAGTTCTTGCATCTCAAATTCCGTTTTCTCTCAAAGGCGGGATACCTCCTGCTCCGGTAAAAATGTCCGTTGGTTTCCAGGTGTGGACCATAAAGGATGCGCTTGTCAAAGATTTTCCCGGAACACTGAAAAAAATGGCCGGTCTCGGATATCAGAGCCTTGAAATGTGCTCTCCTCCCGGCTATGAATCTTCTGGCTTCGGCCCTCTTATGAAATTGAAACCAGGGGAGATGAAACAGATCATAAATGATGCCGGGCTTATCTGCATTAGTTCACATTATGGAATGAGTGAACTCAGGGAGCATCTGGAGAAACGGATATCATTTGCACTGGAATCGGGCCAGACGCAGATGATCCTTTCCAGCTTCGGATTACCGCGAAATGCAACCCTCGACGACTGGCTGAAGGCAGCAGATGAGTTAAATAAGATCGGGGAGAAAGCGAAAATTGCCGGGATCCAGATGGGCTTCCACAACCATCATATGGAATTCGAAAAGCTGAACGGAACATTGATTTATGATGCCCTGATGAGCAGGTTTGATCCCGGATATATTAAAATGCAGTTTCAGGTTGCTGTTATCAGTGTCGGATATAAAGCATCCGAATATTTTAAAAAATACCCGGGCAGATTCATTTCAGCCCATCTGGCTGACTGGTCTGCGGAAAAAAAGAAATCAGTGCCCATAGGGCAGGGGATTGTTGACTGGAAGGAATTCTTTGCTACTGTTGATACAGGAGGTGTGAAGAACATCTTTGTGGAGATGGATGAGGAAACATTCAAGGATAGCGCAGATTACCTATTGTTAGCACGTGAGAAAATATTCACTTGATAAAAGCAGGATCAAAGTTCTCCTGCTCGAGAGCATACATGAAAATGCATTCCGTTGCTTTATAGAGAACGGATACAGTGACGTTGAATGCCTTAATGAATGCTTACCGGAAAAAGAGCTGGAAAAAAAGTTGCAGCAAACCCATATCATCGGGATAAGAAGCCGGACTGAACTTCGTAATAGCCTGCTGCAGAAAGCGCCTAACCTGGTTACCATCGGATGTTTCAGCATTGGCACAAATCAGGTGGATATACGGGATGCCAAATTATTAGGTATACCTGTATTCAACGCTCCATTTTCGAATACACGGTCGGTTGCGGAACTTGTTATAGCCGAATGTATTATGCTGATGAGGGGTATTCCTGAGAAAAGCACCCTTGCCCATAACAGGATCTGGATGAAATCAGTGAAAAACTCGGTCGAAGTAAGGGGTAAAACTCTCGGGATAATAGGTTACGGGCATATTGGTTCACAGGTCTCGATTCTTGCCGAAAATATCGGAATGGATATTTTCTATTTTGATATTGAAAAGAAACTCACTCTTGGCAACGCTAAACCCACAGCCAGTCTGAATGACCTGTTGAAAATCTCCGATACGGTAACCATTCATGTCCCATCTACGAAATTAACAAGGAACATGATCTCTAAAGAGCAGGTAGCTCTGATGAAAAAAGGAGCCTGCCTGATCAATGCTTCCCGCGGGGATGTTGTCGATTACAATGCAGTGGCTGAAGGATTAAGATCAAAGCACCTGGCCGGTGTTGCTGCCGACGTCTTCCCGAGAGAACCGGCTTCGAATAATGAACCATTTGTGAATGAACTTCAGGGATTCGCCAATGTGATCCTTACACCTCATATTGGCGGCAGCACACTTGAAGCACAGGCAAATATCGGAACGGAAGTAGCTGAAAAGCTTGTGAAATACAACGATACAGGATCTACCATCGGAGCAGTAAATTTCGTTGAGATCTCCCTTCAGGCGAATAACTACAAACAACGGTTTCTGCATATCCATAAGAATGTGCCGGGCGTTCTGCGTGAGGTGAACAATTTCTTCAGCTCAAGGGGTATTAATATTTCTGCCGAATATCTGCAAACTGACCCTGATATAGGCTATGTGATAATCGATTCTGAAAGTGAACTCGACAGTTCAGTATTGAAAGACCTGAAAGATATCCCTCATACAATACGGGCAAGAATGCTGTAATTCCTGCAGTACTCCCTGTCAGCACATGCCTTGTTCGATAT